>Ga0126335_1000007_pt1 | contig 145134 bp, 150 predicted proteins | sample OlaspJWI45metaG_FD_108409 | JGI IMG/M metagenome (GOLD analysis project Ga0126335, IMG submission 108409) | Marine gutless worms symbiont microbial communities from Oahu, Hawaii - Olavius sp. 1 OAHU.JWI-45 metaG | ecosystem: Host-associated > Annelida > Digestive system > Unclassified | place... | reverse complement strand
CGCGACCGGTCGCGTCGTCCGCGTGGATTACACGGCGATGGCTGTGGCCACCTTCGCGGGTAAGGTGAAACGTTTTACCTGAAACCTTGGTGAAATCAACGCCCTGTTTTATTAGCCAGTCAATGGCTGCGGGGCCCTGGGCAACGGTGTGTTCGACAATTGCTGGCTGACAAAGGCCAGCACCTGCCTTCAGTGTGTCCTCAACATGAGACTCAAAGCTGTCCTCTTCATCCAGCACAGCAGAAATGCCGCCCTGAGCATGCAGTGTGCAGGACTCCTCCAGCGTGGTTTTGGCAACCACACAGACCTTCAGTTCATTATCCAGTTGCAGTGCCAGGCTTAGCCCGGCGGCGCCGCTGCCAATGACCAGGACGTCGAATTGTTCGTTAGTTTGGGTCAATTATTGAGAATAAAAGGCGTTACAATGGCGCCATGTTAACTTTTTTATCAATGAAAACGAACTTTACCTGCTTACGATGGTCTGTATGTTTGACAGAAGTGACTTGGCCCAGGGCTGAGAAAGGATAGCCTGAATGGGCGAACAAACAACTGATCAGGATTTAGTGACTCGTGTACAGGGTGGTGATAAGCGGGCTTTCGATCTGCTGGTACTGAAATACCAGAACAGGATCGTCAAACTGGTATCGCGCTTTGTACATGATCCGATGGAAGCACAGGATGTGACGCAGGAGGCCTTTATTAAGGCTTACCGGGCGATTGGATCATTTCGAGGTGATAGTGCGTTTTATACGTGGTTGTACAGGATAGCGACGAATGCTGCGAAAAATTTTCTGGTTGCACAGAAACGACGGCCACCGGCCACAGGAGTAGATGCAGTGGAAGCAGAGCAGTATGCAGTAGACACAAGGCTGAAGGAAAAAGACACACCGGAAAGCCTGGTGGTTACAGAGGAATTGAAAGCAGTAATTTTCAGGGTGATCGAAACCTTGCCAGATGATCTAAAGGAAGCGATTACTTTGAGAGAAATGGAATGTATGAGTTACGAGGACATTGCGATAATTATGGGGTGTCCTGTTGGTACGGTGAGATCACGGATCTTCAGAGCACGTGATGCTATTGATCAGAAGATTGCCCCTTTATTGAAGTAGTTTAACCTGGATGACATAGGTACAGTGACATGAGCGACACAATTAATGAGCAAGTATCTGCCTTTGTTGATGGTGAGTTACCAGATGCGGAGCGTGAATTATTACAACGACGTCTAGAAAATGATGATGAATTGCAGGGTACCTGGCAACGTTATCATTTAATTCGTGATGCCATGCGCGAGGACTTGCCAGAGTTTATCGCCAAGAAATCGGATACGGCCTATATACAGGATGAGGTGTCATTGAATAGTGCGTCAGCACCTGCAGCAACTTTACAACGGTTTGCCAAACCAGCTGCCGGATTTGCGATAGCGGCTTCTGTCGCCATGTTGGCCGTTGTTGGTGTGCTGTATAATGGCGACCAGTTATCAACACCGTCTCCTGTACAAATTGCGGAAAGACAACCAGCTAAATTGCCGGATAATTTTGTTATTGTGCCTCGCACTGGTTGGGAGTCAGCAAAACCAGCGGTGGTTTCTCATCTGAATGGCTATCTGGTCGATCACAGCAATTATTCAGGGTTTGGTACCTCGCAGAGCATCATCCCATATTCTCGTGTTGCCGGTTATGACCAGCCACTGGCGGATAAAGAACTTAAAGAGAATGCAAACCAGGAAGACAACCATCGTTAAACCGTTCCATAGCGTCATGCGCATAGTGATGTCATGCGCACTCCTGATTGCCGTACTGGGTTCGCCCATGCTTCATGCGGAGTCAGTTGAGATGTGGCTCGACAAAATGAACAAGGCGGTTCATGGACTGAATTATTCGGGGACTTACGTCTATATCAATGATGGCCGCATCGATACCATGCAAATTGTGCATCGTGTAAATGAGACAGGTGAACGTGAGCGGTTGTTATCATTGAATGGCGAGGCGCGTGAAATCCTCAGGGATAGCGATAAAGTTACCTGTATTTTGCCTGCAGATAAGTCAGTTATTGTCGGCAAACATAAATCAGGGACCGGGTTACCGACCTTTGTACCAGAAGATATTCTCAAACTGAGTAAGTTTTATGACATTGAGATGATTGGTCGTGATCGAATAGCCGGTTACCCATCAGTCATTATTTCGATAGAGCCAAAGGACAAGATGCGATATGGCTATCGTATCTGGCTGGAAGAAGACAGTGGTATGGTGCTGCGTTCCGATATCATGGAAGCCGATGGCAAGGTAATGGAGCAAATGATGTTTACTGAAATATCCCTGCAGACGCCTATATCGCTTGCGATGCTTGAACCAACGGTTAAGCATGACAAATTTCAGATTGTCACTGATCAGTCTGTGGACAGTAGTGAACCGGGTATTAATAATACTGACTGGTCATTTGTTCGCATTCCCAAAGGATTTAGTGTGACCAGCCAGTCGCTTAAGCCCATGCCGATGAAGAAGCACCTGGTACAGCATTTCGTATTATCTGATGGCCTTGCGACGGTATCGGTTTATATAGAGAAATCTACGGCAGATGAGCAGGCACTTGATGGAGAATCCAGTATGGGTAGCGTTAATGCCTTTGGCAGGCGTATTGCCGATCATCGGGTAACTGTCATGGGGGAAGTACCCAAGGCGACTGTTAGGCAAATTGCCGAGGCTGTAGCCAGAAATTGATTTCACAGACGGTAGAGATTATTGAGTCTACATCAGACCACCTGGTGATCAGACCATTAAAAACAGGCTGTGATTCATGTTCATCCGTGTCCTGCGGCGCCATCAATTTTGCAAACTTACTGGGTAAACGCTCTCATACGTTGAAGATACCCAATACCGGTGAATTTCAGGTCGGCGATCTGGCGGAATTATTATTGGACGAATCCATATTCATGCGTTCTGTTTTTATACAATACTTGTTGCCTTTGTTAAGCATGTTTCTTTTTCTTTTACTGGCAACCTATATTTCCTCTGGGCTTGTTATTCACGTAATAGGCACCATCCTGGGATTAATTGTGGGTGTTATAACATCAAGGTATCTCATACAATGGCATGAGTCAGGTTTGGATGCTGAGCATTTACGGTTACGCCCGCTCGCTTCCTGATACAAATAGAATAGGTTTCAGCCATGTTATATATACGTACTCGTGTGTTGTTTATTTTGGTGATGTTGCTTAGTGTTGCACCATCGCTTCATGCTGTTTCACTGCCGGATTTTACAACCCTGGTTGAAAAATATAGCCCTGCTGTTGTCAATATCAGTACAACGCAGAAGGTAGATCTATATAAACAACATATGCCTATTCCAGGCTTTCCTGACAACCATGGGCTGGGTGAGCTGTTCCGGAAGTTTTTTGAGCACCAGCAACAATTTGGTGAGCCAGATTCGTTTGATGAACAGTCATTAGGTTCCGGTTTTATCGTATCTGATGATGGATATATCTTAACGAATACACACGTCGTTAAAGGTGCGGATGAAATCCTTGTTCGTTTGTATGATCGTCGGGAGCTTGAAGCAGAAGTAATAGGCACGGATGAGCAATCAGATATCGCATTGTTGAAAATTGCGGCTAAAAATTTACCGACCGTTAAGCTGGGATCGTCCAAGAACCTCAAGGTTGGTGAATGGGTGATGGCGATAGGTAACCCATTTGGTTTTGATCATACCGTTACCGCCGGTATCGTGAGCGCGAAAGGACGTAATTTCCAAAATGAAAATTACGTGCCATTTATCCAGACAGATGTCGCCATCAATCCTGGAAATTCCGGTGGACCGCTATTTAATACAAAAGGCGAGGTGGTAGGGATTAATTCACGTATAAGTAGTGAACCGGGCAGGCAGAGTTATGCGGGTCTTTCTTTTGCCATTCCTGCAGAGGTGGCGAAAGACGTTATGTTGCAACTCAAGACAAGCGGACAAGTTTCGCGTGGCTGGCTTGGTGTCATGATTCAGGATGTAACGCCAGATCTTTCCCGTTCTTTTGGCCTCGATAAGCCAAGAGGGGCATTGGTGGCCAAGGTTATAGAGGACAGCCCGGCAATGAGAGGTGGTGTTAAAGTCGGGGATATTATCTTGAAACTCAACAACCAGCAGATTGAAACTTCCTCACAATTGCCGCCGCTGGTTGGTAGTTTACGAGCAGGTGAGGTTGTTAAACTATCGGTTATACGGGAGGGCAAGCGCAAGGCATTGAGCTTCAAGATAGGCGAATTGCCGGAGGAGACCCTGACAGGCTCGGCAATCAAGAAGCGTGATAAGACAACCCCAATAGATCGCCTGGGCCTTAAATTGCGTGAGCTTGATGAGACCAGAAAAGAGGAATCTGGTGTTGAGTATGGTGTCGTTGTCGTTGGTGTAACTGATGGGCCTGCCGAGGAAATTGGATTACGAAGCGATGATATTATCCAGATGGTTGATAATCAGAAAATTGAAAATATTGCGGGGCTACGGAAGGTTATCTCGGGGATTAAACCCGGACGCAGTGTGGCGATATTAGTGCTTCGAGAGACGGGACCGGTATTCCTGGCGATGCGCATGCCTTAACAGGCTGTTGAAAAACCCTCAGCTGGCACGATACGGCGTTAAAAATGTTCTCAAAATACTCATTTATTGCATATAAACTCCGTTTTTTACTCAGCGCATGCGCTTCGCCCTACGGGCCCGCTAAAGCGGTTCTCTCCGCAGCGCTACGAGTCGAACATTTTTGCCTTGTCTCGTACTCACCTGAGACTTTTTCAACAACCTGTAAGATACATTAGTTCTTTATATCAGATACCCGTATTAACTACGGGCTAAAGTGTTGAATTTACTGTCTAATTTCCCTACTTAGGGTAGAATGCCGGCCTTTTGACGCTTGGCACACCTCCAACTAATGGATCATATCCGTAATTTTTCTATCATTGCCCACATTGATCACGGTAAATCGACCCTGGCCGATCGATTTATCCAGATTTGCGGTGGTCTTACCGAGCGAGAGATGGAGGCGCAAGTCCTCGATTCTATGGATATTGAGCGTGAACGTGGTATCACGATTAAGGCACAAAGCGTCTCGCTTGATTATACCGCCAGGGACGGTAAAACCTATCAGTTAAACTTGATCGATACCCCTGGGCATGTGGATTTCGCCTACGAAGTATCACGTTCTCTGGCGGCCTGTGAAGGCGCATTGTTGGTTGTTGATGCCGCACAGGGTGTTGAAGCGCAGAGCGTGGCGAATTGTTATACAGCCATCGAGTTAGGCCTGGAAGTGGTTCCGGTGCTCAACAAGATAGATTTACCTGCTGCTGAACCTGATCGAGTTGCACAGGAGATTGAAGATGTCATCGGTATTGATGCAACTGATGCACTGGCAGTCAGCGCCAAAACTGGGATCGGTATTGAAGACCTGCTAGAGCAGATCGTGCAGCTAGTGCCGCCACCTAGTGGCGACCCGGAGGCACCGACCAGGGCGCTTATTATGGATTCCTGGTTCGATAATTACGTCGGTGTGATTTCATTGGTCAAGCTGGTGGATGGCAGCCTGGAAAAAGGGCAGAAATTTAAAGTCGCTTCAACAGGTGTCGAATATAACGTCGATGAGCTAGGCATATTTACACCCAAGCGGACTGCGGGCAAACGGCTGGAAACAGGTGAAGTTGGTTATATTTCGCCGGCGTGAAGGACATCCATGGTGCACCGGTTGGCGATACGCTGGTTCCGCCGAAATCTGGTGATATCGAAGTATAGCCAGGGTTTAAAAAAGTACAACCCAAGGTGTTTGCGGGACTGTTTACCGTCAGCTCTGATGATTTTGAGTCATTTCGTGAAGCGCTGAATAAACTTAGTTTGAATGATGCCGCTCTGCATTTTGAACCTGAAAACTCTCAGGCATTGGGTTTTGGTTTTCGTTGTGGTTTTCTGGGAATGCTGCATATGGAAATCGTTCAGGAGCGGCTGGAACGAGAGTATGGCCTGAATCTAATTAGTAGTGCGCCAACGGTGATTTACGAGGTAGTGGGTACGGATGGTGAGATATTTCAGATCGATAACCCGAATGATTTACCGCCGCCTAATAAAATCGAGGAGATTCGCGAGCCGATCATACAGGCGAATATTCTGGTGCCATCAGATTATGTTGGTGCAGTGATTACGCTGTGTATAGAAAAACGTGGTGTGCAGAAAAGCCTGCATTACATGGGTAATCAGGTTTCTATCGAGTATGAATTGCCGATGAGTGAAGTCGTGCTGGACTTTTATGATCGTCTGAAATCAGTCAGTCGCGGCTATGCGTCGTTTGATTATCACTTCAAGCATTATCAAAAAGCACCGATGGTCAAGGTTGATATATTAATTAACGGCGAGAAAGTTGATGCATTGGCCGTCATTGTACATAGGGATCTCAGTGAACGACGTGGGCGTGAGCTGACCGATAAAATGAAGGAATTAATTCCCCGGCAAATGTTTGAGGTGGCTATTCAGGCCGCTATTGGGGCGAAAATTATTGCAAGAAGTTCAGTCAAGGCATTGCGAAAGAATGTGACCGCTAAATGTTATGGTGGTGATATTACAAGAAAAAGGAAGTTGCTTGAGAAGCAGAAAGAAGGGAAAAAGCGAATGAAGCAGGTGGGTAGCGTGGAAATTCCACAGGAAGCCTTCATGGCCGTTCTCAAGATTGATAATAATTAAGGAAGGTAAGGTTACGATGCATTTTGATTTTGCAGCATTTCTGGTGCTTGCCACCGTTCTAACCGGAGCTATCTGGTTAATTGACGTTTTTTTCATCAAGAAGGCTCGCGAGCAGGCGAACCAGGATAAAACCCCTGAGAGTGAAGGTTATCAGCAGGAGTCATGGGTAACAGAATACGCGCGTTCTTTTTTCCCGGTTATTTTGCTGGTGCTTATTCTTCGTTCATTTTTGTACGAGCCTTTTAAAATTCCATCAGGTTCGATGATGCCGTCATTACTGGTAGGTGATTTTATATTGGTTAATAAATTTGCCTATGGGGTTCGGTTACCCGTACTTGAGACCGAGATATGGGATCTGGGTAAACCTGAACGTGGAGATGCAGCAGTTTTTCGCTTCCCAAATGACCCGTCACTGGATTACATCAAACGGGTGATTGGCTTGCCGGGTGATGAAATTGCCTATTTCAACAAGACCCTGACAATCAATGGCAATGAGGTTGCCAAGCTGCACCAGGGTGAATATACAGGGCCAGATCATGATCTATTGCGACCAATCATTGATGTATATGAGGAAAAACTGGGAAAACATACCTTTCGTACCCTAGAACAGCCCGCCAAGCAAGGTTTAGAGGGAGTTACCCAAGTTCCTGATGGACATTATTTTGTGATGGGTGATAATCGGGATAACAGCAACGATAGCCGCTATTGGGGATTTGTCCCACAGGATAATCTGGTGGGACGTGCCGACTATATCTGGATGAGTTGGGATAGCAAAGATAGTTGGATTCGCTGGGATAGAATTGGAAATTCAATAAAAGAGAAATAGGTTAGAGGAGTAGATTGATATGAACACTTTAAAACAACAGCGCGGAATAGGTTTTCTAGGCCTCGTGATTATTCTAGCAATGTGCGCCGCAATCGGGTTATTCGGATTAAAAGTCCTGCCGTTATATCTTGATAATGGCTCGGTGAATAAATCACTGGATGACCTGCTTACTGTTCCTGGTATTGGTAAAAAGGGAAAAACGGAAATTATTAAGCGAGTCAATGGCCAGCTATATATTGACGCAGTTAAGAGTTTTGCAGCTAAAGATTTGCAGATAACTAAAAGCAAGCTGACTAAGAGGGCCTGGACTGTTGCCGCAGAATATGAAGCCAGGGCAAATTATGTTGCCAATATTGATATTGTCGTGAAATTTTCACATTCGGTAGAAGTGCCACGTTAAGCATAAGCGTTGAGTCAATCACTGAAAAACCTACAACAGGCCCTGGAATATGATTTTACAAAAATTGAATTACTGGAGCAGGCGCTGACGCACCGGAGTGTGGGGCCGATTAATAATGAGCGGTTTGAGTTTTTAGGTGATTCTGTACTGAATTTTTGTATTACGCGTAAACTGTTCAGTTTACGGCCAAATGCTAGCGAAGGGGAACTGAGTCGAATTCGAGCCAGCCTTGTGAACCGGGAAGCATTGGCTGGCCTGGCTTCCAGGTTAGAGCTTGAAAAATTCATCAGGCTTGGCCGGGGTGAGAAACAAAGTGGTGGGCAACGTCGAGCGTCTATTCAGGCTGACGCTGTTGAGGCCATTTTTGGTGCGGTACTCGTTGATGGCGGATTCGACCAGTGTCGTGAACTTATCAGTCGCCTGTACCAGACACATTTCGAAGATTTACCCGACGCTGAAGATCTCAAGGACCCAAAGACAAGGCTTCAGGAATATCTACAGTCCAGAAGGCTTGGGTTACCTGAATACAGCGTGACAAGTGAAACTGGTAAAGACCATGCCAAGCGATTTGAAGTTTCCTGCAAGGCAGCAGACTTTCAGACAGCGACAGGAATAGGCACTAGCCGCCGAAAGGCGGAACAGGCTGCAGCCAGTAAAATGCTGGAACAGTTTATCAATGCCAAGTGAACAATATACGACAGTTGTTGCCGTCATTGGCCGGCCTAATGCAGGTAAATCAACCTTAATCAATTCGATGATCGGTCAGAAGGTGGCGATTACTTCTCACCGACCTCAGACAACACGGCATCGCATTCACGCCATTCATACAAAAGACAACTATCAATTCATCTTTATTGATACTCCCGGCATCAATCAAACCAGCCAGTCTGCATTTCTGCAGGAACTGAATAAAACTACCAGATCGGTATTATCAGATGCTGACCTGGTTTTATTCATGCTGGATGGATTGACCTGGGACAGGACGGAGGAAGCAATACTTAAATATTTTCCTGAAGGAAAAATGCAGGCCATTGCTGTCGTAAACAAAATAGATCGTTATCGCCAGCAGCATGAACGTGTGACTGAATTTCTGCAGGAGGTACAGCGTAAAGAACGCTTCATGGAAATCATACCTCTCTCTAGTAGAAAGCCAAATGATGTCAGATACCTGGAAAAGGTGCTTAGAAAACACGCTGTTAAAGGTGAATTTATGTTTTCTGAAGAGCAACATACGGATCAGAATATGCGGTTTTACGTGTCAGAATTGATACGTGAAAAAATCATGCGGCGTTTTAATCAGGAGATCCCTTATTCAGCTGCTGTGGTCATTGATCGATATGAGGAGCATCGTGGAGAAACACGTATCAAGGCCACTATTCATGTCGAACAGGAATCGCATAAGCAAATAGTTGTTGGCAAAGGTGGTTTGGGTATAAGAGAAGTGGGTAAGCAGGTACGACAATTACTGGAGAAAGAAACAGGAACCCATGTTGATATTCGATTATGGGTAAAGGTCAGTCATTCCTGGTCTACCAACCCCAAGTTATTGAGAGAATTCGGCTACGAGACGAACTAGTAATAATGCCATCCCAATACAAAGCAGAGTCCCAGGCTTTTATATTGCATCGTCGAGATTACCGGGAGTCCAGTAAAATACTATCCTGTTTTACCCTGGACCATGGTCGCGTGGACATGATTTGCAAAGGATGCCGAAAACAGGGTAAGGCCACCAGGGTATTAGAGCCATTCAGGCTTTACAAACTTTCCTGGGTTGGTAAGACGGATTTGAAAACGCTGATTCAGGCAGATGAAGCGCAGGTCTATACGCTTCAATCTACCTCCAGCAAATTATACTGCGGCCTTTATTTAAATGAATTACTCAATGGCTTAATTCGGGCTTCAGAGGCTGAGCCTGAGGTATTTGATCTGTATCGACGTACATTAGATGATTTAGTTGAAGGTGATGACTCCTCGATACAACATATACTGCGCTATTTTGAGCTTAGAATACTTGAGTATATGGGGTACGGTGTTTCACTTACTCATGAGCAGGATGGGATGACGCCAATTCATCACGATAGTTATTATGGGTTTCAGCCTGAACATGGCTTTTTTAAGACGACGGATAAAGAAAAGTTTTTAGCTCGCGGTGATTCGATTATTGCCTTGAATGCCGGGCGCCTTGAGTCAGCGCGTCATGAGCGTGAGGCGAGAAATTTGACCAGGCTATTGATTGGTTATTATCTGCCGAATACTAAGATACAATCACGTAAATTCTTTATTTAATTTTTTGTTATGTCCTCTAAGATGATTCTGGGTGTTAATGTTGATCACGTTGCTAGTATTCGGCAGGCGCGCTTTACACACTATCCTGACCCGATTCATGCCGCGTATATAGCTGAAATGGCGGGGGCCGAGGTAATTACGTTTCACCTAAGAGAAGACAGACGCCACATTCAGGACCGTGACGTACATCTATTCAAGGAAACAGTGAGTTGCCGTACTAACCTCGAAATGGCGATTACCCAGGAGATGCTGGATATCGCTGTGGCACTTAAACCGAATGATTGTTGCCTGGTGCCAGAAAAAAGACAGGAGTTAACCACTGAAGGTGGCCTGGCAGTGGCAGGTAACCAGGATGAAGTATCCAGGGCAGTATCTGTGTTATCCGAGGCCGGCATCAGGGTGTCTTTGTTTATTGATCCTGATAAGGACCAAATCGATGCTGCGCTAGAGTGTGGTGCGCCTGTCATTGAATTGCACACGGGAAGTTATGCCGAGTATTCTGGCCAGGCTCAGCTAAAAGAATTACAGCGTATTACCGAGGCTGCGGAATACGCTGACGCCAGGGGACTTGTTGTTAACGCAGGTCATGGGCTGGATTATGTTAACGTTGCTGCGATTGCGGCTATACCACAAATTCGAGAGTTAAATATTGGACATGCCATCATCGCCAGGGCAGTTTTCAGCGGATTAGAGGCGGCTGTAAAAGAAATGATTCAGGCGATGGATTCTGCCAGGAATAGTTAGATGCCCACCATCCCAACAGTCGAATCGTTTATTGGTAACACGCCACTGGTAAGTTTGCAGCGTCTCAACCCGAATAGCAGCAATCAAATATTGGCAAAGCTAGAGGGTAATAACCCGGCAGGCTCGGTTAAGGACCGCGCCGCATTACAGATGATTGTAGAAGCGGAGAAGCGTGGTGATATCAAGCCGGGTGACACGTTGATTGAAGCGACCAGTGGTAATACGGGTATTGCGCTGGCAATGGTGGCGGCGATAAAAGGTTACCAAATGACTTTGATCATGCCGGATAACATGACGGCTGAAAGGCGTGCTTCTATGCGCGCTTATGGAGCAAAACTGCTTTTGGTTACCGAGGAGGAAGGTATGGAGGGCGCACGGGATCTTGCGCTTGAAATGCAATCTGAGGGAAAGGGGACTGTGCTTGATCAATTTGCTAATCCTGATAACCCTGGCAGCCATTATATAACGACGGGTCCTGAAATCTGGCGTGATACAGACAAGACGATTACTCATTTTGTCAGTGCCATGGGGACAACGGGAACAATTATGGGGACATCACGGTATTTAAAGGAACAAAACCCGGCCATTGAAATTATTGGTGTTCAACCGGATGATGATGCCAAGATCCCTGGTATCAGGCGATGGCCCGAAGCCTATTTACCAAAAATTTACGATGCTAGCCGCGTAGATCGAATTATAGATATGTCGCAGGCCGAGGCAGAACAGACCACGTTAAAACTGGCCGCACGTGAGGGAATATTGGCTGGTATTTCGTCTGGTGGTGCTGTTGCAGCAGCAATCCAGATATCACAGGAAGTTAATGATGCGGTGATCGTTGTTATCATCTGTGATCGTGGTGATCGCTATCTTTCTTCCGGTGTCTTTCCTACAGACTAGGGCTAGGGCCTGTTAACTTTATTGTAATGCCCAGCGTTGCTGCTCAAATCCAGCCAGACAAGACGCGACAAACGAAGTTTGGTTATTCCAAATGAGTGCGGAGCAACGCAGTATGTCTGGATTTAAGCGGCAACCCGAAGGGCCGGGGCTATTTTTCCGCAGGGCAGTGTTGCATTTTCGCTCATGTACCACAGTACACATCGCTCAATGCGCCTTGCCCTGCGAAAAAATGGTCGCCGGCGATGGGCATTACAATAAAGTTAACAGGCCCTAAGCATTCACAGGTAATTGCATCGTGTTATCAGGCTCTGAACACACACTGATGCGAACAATATTACTGTTCAGCTATCTCATTAGCATTGCGCTGGATGTATGTGCGATTGACAGTATCGAAATACAGGCTGGTGGAGCCATACTTGATCAGCATACGGTTTCAAATATCCAGTCAACGTTAACGCTTAATGAGGATTTTTCGGTTGATATTGAAATGCAGGGTCAGTTTCATGACCACCCATTGGCGTTGCATGGAAAGCTTGTAGAAGAGCATTGGAGCGCATCAACATCGATCAATACGACGGCTAAAAAAGCGATCAAACTTTATCAGGATACACTTGATGAAACACTGATGGAGTGGTCGATGGTGATGTTGTACTTGCATTATCCTCATCTGGAACATTAAGTGATTTCACTCGGCATGTCGTTCAGTATGATTTGAGATTAAAGAACTTAACTGGTGAATTGCCTGAGGTATCCATTGCATTTGAGGGGCTGGATGTTCAGACCAATGGTTCAATTGATTATCATCGAGGTCAACTAAAAGGGCACTCAACACTATCGTATGATAAAGGCTTATTAGCAGCCGGTGATCTGCTGTTGGAGCCGGTCGCTGGTGCGATTCACCTGTCGACAGACTTTATAACCGACATGCAGCATCTTACTCTAGATCAATTAAAGCTAAAAGACCCAGGCGGACTGCTGGCAAAGATTCCATCAGCCAGAATTAACTTACAACATTATGCCAGTCAGCATTACGCAGAAATAGTTATTGATGTTAGTAATCTCTCACATATTTATAGCGCATGGCTACAACCTGTTATGTATGACACGGCGTTAGAAAATATAGAAATTGAGGGCAGGGCTTCAGCATCGGCTTTACTTGATAACGGAAAGTTAGAAAGTTTATCGTTTGATATTCAAGACGTGAGCCTGACTGATACACAGGGTCGTTTTTCAGTTTATGAATTATCAAGTCACCTCACTGGTATGAATAATTTTGAGGATGGAGAACTGTCAATATCATGGCAAGGAGCCGAGCTGTATCGATTGTTGCTGGGACAGTCGGACCTGGGGTTTAATATCAAGGATAAAAATCTTTCCGTCACTTCACCTTTTAATATCCCTGTTTACAACGGAGAGCTAAAAGTATTCCAGTTGTCTATCGATGAATTGCAGGAAGGAAACCCAACGATTGAGTTTGATGGCATTCTGACGCCAGTTAGCCTGTCAGCGCTTTCCAGCAGTATGGGTTGGCCGTCATTAGATGGCAGTATTTCTGGAGTGATACCGAGCGTGCGCTATGAGAATTCCGGCTTAAAGGTTGATGGTACCTTACTAGCCAGGGCCTTTGACGGGACATTTAAAATCCAGCATCTAGAAATCAGTGACCTGTTAAGTCCATTGCCTTCGTTATCTGCGGATTTCAGTGTTGACCAACTGGATCTGGAGAAGTTGACCCGGACTTTCGATTTTGGCCGTATCGAAGGTAAGCTCAGTGGTCATATTACTGGCTTGAATATGGTGGCATGGAAGGCACACGCTTTTGACGCGTTTTTCTATACCCCTGAAAGTGATGATAGTCGTCATATTATCAGCCAGCGCGCGGTAGATAACTTAACCAGTTTATCGGGCTCTGATATTGGTAGTGTACTTTCTCGCTCCTATCTGCGGTTTTTCGAAAACTTTCGTTACGACAAGCTTGGTGTTGGATGCAGACTTAGAAATAACATCTGCCGAATGAATGGAATAGAAGCAGCCTCAGGTAGCGCCTATTATATTGTTAAGGGTGGTTTATTACCGCCGAGACTGGATATTATTGGTTATTCGAATGAAGTCGATTGGCAGGACCTGCTGGGAAGACTAGAGCGTGTAATGTCTGACAATGCCCCAGTGATACAGTAAGATATCAGCTATATTTTTCAGGAGATTGTTATGCTCAATATTCGCACTATCCCCTTAATCTGGTCATTAATGTTTCTGGCGTCCTGCGTTACGATTAATGTGTATTTTCCGGCTGCAGCAGCAGAAAAGGCAGCTGACAGAATTATTGAGCAAGTACTGGGCGAAGACGCCAAGGACGGTGATGCAGCACCACCTAAAGGAGATAGTAGCTATCGTCCCCAGCAATTTGGTCCGGCCACCATTCTGGTTGGTTTACTCGATATATTGATTCCAAGTGCGCATGCCGAGGCGAATATCGATATCTCCAGCCCCGCGATTAATAAAATTAAATCAACGATGCAACAACGGCATAGTCGCCTATCCCCTTACTATAAAGCAGGTGCAATTGGTTATGGGGCAGAAGGCCTGGTCGTTATTCGTGATCTATCTGCCGTTGGTTTGAGAGACCGTGGCAAGGTCAAGCAACTTGTTGCAAAAGAAAACCAGGACCGCAATGCCCTGTATAAAGAATTGGCTCGCGCCAACGGACACCCGGAATGGGAGCCGCAGATTCGCTCGACATTTGCCAGACGATGGGTGGCTAAAGCGCCTGGTGGCTGGTATCACCAGGACCGTTCCGGTGCCTGGCACCAGAAATAGCGACTTAAAGTCAGTACTATAACTTATTGTATTGATAGTGTTGTTGGCTATTCATGTCGCTAGATAATATCTTCGTTTTTGACATAGAGACAATCCCTGATCTGGAAGCAGGTCGTCGAATCTATCACCTCGAAGGGCTGTCTGATGAAGACACGGCCAAGGCCATGTTTCATATACGCAATCAGGAAACGGGTGGATCAGAATTTATGCGCCATCATTTACACCAGATTGTCGCTATCTCTGTGGTTTTCAAAAGTAAGGGTACGGTCAAGGTATGGACCTTGGGTGACGAAGACGCCAGTGAAAAAGAAATACTGGAGCGTTTTTTTCATGGCACCGAGCACTATACGCCAACATTGGTTAGCTGGAATGGCGGTGGCTTTGACTTACCTGTTATTCATTATCGAGCACTCAAACATGGGGTGAGGGCGCACCGCTATTGGGAAACTGGTCAGGATGACCAGTCATTCAAATGGAATAACTACATCAGCCGCTATCATTCACGACATACCGATTTGATGGATCTCATTGCCGCCTATCAGCCCAGGGCCATCGCGCCACTAGACCAGATAGCCACCATGCTAGGGTTTCCAGGTAAAATGGGTATGGACGGTTCCAAGGTATTCGATGCCTGGCTGAATGGAGAGATTGCTGCCATACGTGATTATTGTGAAACTGACGTGCTTAATACCTGGTTGGTCTATCTTAGGTTTGAATTAATGCGGGGCACGATTGATGAAGTTCTTTATGAACACGAGTGCAAGGCTCTACAGAAGCTACTGGCTGAATCTGAAAAACCACATCTGCAGGAATTTCTGCAGCATTGGCAGAAAAATTAGTTAAATACGCAGTGGCCAGAAAGAAGCGTAATCGGCGCAAACCAATACCTGAAGGTTTATATAACGCCAGTATCGATTCACTGACTTCAGATGCACGTGGTGTTGATCGAATTGAGGGAAAAGCAACCTTTATTACCGGGGCATTGCCTGGTGAAGAAGTACAGTTCCGCTATACACGGTGTAAATCCAAATATGATGAGGGCGTGGTAGAAAATATTATCTCACCTTCCGCAGACCGTGTTGAACCTGCGTGTGAATATCATTTGATTTGCGGTGGGTGCTCATTGCAGCATTTAAGTAGTAAGGCACAGGTACAGATGAAGCAGCAACAATTGCTGGATAACTTCCAACAGATCGGCAAGGTAAGTCCCGATGCCGTGATACCGCCAATGATGGGAGATCTCTGGGGTTACCGACGCAAGGCCAGGTTGGGTGTACGTGATGTCAAGGCAAAGGGCAGGGTGCTGGTTGGATTTCGTGAGAAAAGTAAACGCTATCTGGCTGACATCCACTCCTGTGAAGTATTGCATTCATCGGTAGGACATCGTCTTGACGAGTTATCAGACCTGATTGATAATCTGCATGGTCGACAGGTCATTGCACAGATTGAAGTGGCCGTGTCAGATGATATCACTGCATTGGTGTTCAGGAATCTTGAACCACTGGATGACTATGATCAGGATATTTTGACTAACTATGCTAAACAAACCAGTCTTAACATTTACCTACAGCCAGGTGGTGTTGAAACCATTAAGCCGCTATGGCCAGAATCACCTACGCTGCGTTACCAATTAGCGGAGCACGACGTGGAGATAGAATTTTTACCGAGCGATTTTACCCAGGTCAATGCATCGATTAATCGTCAAATGGTATCGACTGCCATCGATTTACTACAGTTAAATGCAGATGATGCAGTTCTGGACCTGTTTTGTGGTTTGGGTAACTTTACTTCTGCCATTGCAAGAAGGGTTCGCCAGGTTACTGGCATTGAAGGTGATGAAGGGTTAGTTGAGCGTGCACGACAGAATGCAATGCATAATCATCTGGATAATATCCAGTTTTCTGCCGCTAACTTATTTGAAGACATATCTTTACAGGCCTGGAGTCATCATTCGTACGACAAACTATTGCTGGATCCACCGAGATCTGGAGCGCAGGTGGTAGTAGAGAATATCAACCTCATTAAACCACTCAGAATTGTGTATGTTTCCTGTCATCCTGCCACGCTGGCCCGTGATGCGGGTATTCTGGTCGAGAAGGGTTACCGGTTGTTACAGGCTGGTATTATGGATATGTTTCCCCATACCATGCATGTTGAATCAATTGCAGTATTTGAAAGAACATAAGAGGTAGTAGAAATGTCGATAATCGTAGCAGTTAGAAAACACGGTGATATTGTGATTGCCAGTGATAGCGCACAGACTGAGGATGGCATGATTGTTTCTGCAGAATATTATGCCAACAACAATAAGATCGTGCCTTGCGGTGAAAGTTACATCGGTCTTGTGGGTTGGTCCTGTACACAGGATATTGTTGAAAGCCTGGTAAGAGAACATTTAAACAAGATGAAACTCAATGGTCGGGCAGAAATATTTGAAACCTTTCGCTTTATACATGCCCAGTTAAAAGAGGATTACTTCATTGAGACCAGTGAAGACAAAGATCAACCAGTGGAGTCCAGCCAACTTGGCGCATTGATTGTGGGACCTGGGGGTATCTTTGAAATTGAAAGCTATCGCACAGTCACTGAATATACGAAGTTCTGGGCATTGGGCTCAGGTAAAAAGCTGGCGCTAGGGGCATTGCAGGCTACCTATGAATCTATGGACAATGCTGAAGACATTGCGCGGCTAGCGGTGTCCACGGCATGTGCTCTGGATGATGCCTGTGCTGAACCTATTCATATGAATAACATTAGAATTAATTAACACGATATAGCTTTGGTTACCTTGACCATAAAAAAAGCCTGACAATGCCAGGCTTAGAAATAACAACTATTTAATTATTATCGTTATTACTCTGGATATTGAGCAAATGAATTGCCATTCGGGTCTACCGCATAAACGGTGACATCAGGAGACTGGTTGGCTCTTTTCCATTTACTGTAGAGCTGAATCAGGCTGGTTTTTTGTCTTGCCCTGGGTTTTTCCAGCCATTTGTTGGTCACTGTGACTTGTAGTTCTCCATTGCCTACATCCTCAGCCGCAGCGAATGGATAAAAGCCTTTCAGTGCCTTGGTTCTGGTATTGTATTTGGTCAGGTAAGATTCAAATTTTCTGACGCCGGCTGATATGCTTGTTGCAGATTTTAATATGATTTGGGCTGATTCAGGCTGCGCGGCACCTGTTGTTGCTGCGGCTGCTTCCTCGATTCTAGCAGAAGCCTGGGTGGCCACTTCTTGAGCAACACCACCACCCAATATTTCAAGTTCAGATACATGCACCCAACCTCCCAGGTCGGTATCTGCTACATAAATTTCGTACCATTCACCCTGAATATCCATTTCCATAATTTCAGAGCCTTTCGGAAGATTATCAATCTTTGGTGAATTATCTCCCGGTCCATCCCTTACGGCGGCGCTATCGGCTTTGATCGTGTGAATATCTCCAACATCAGCCAGCACAGGAAGAGGCAGTAGCATGAGGGCTAAAGGAAATATATGTAGTATCTTCACAACACTCTCCGTCTTAATGATGTGTTTAATTATTATCCAATTTATTATTATGGTTCTAACTTTAGAACATGTAACAGCAAGTGACAACAACTAATTGATACATAAAAGTAAACTATCCTAATAACGGAATCTCTACATGGGAAGATAGAAAACTTATGGGAATAGAAATAGAAAGAAAGTTCTTACTGAAAAATGATAATTGGCGGGAGCAAGTGATTGAGTCCAGGAGCATTTCACAGGGTTATTTAACTCAAAATAGTGGTAATAGCTCGGTCAGGGTGCGGCTGGACGGTGACAAGGGGAATATTAATATCAAGAGCCGGGAATTAGCGATTTCCAGGCAAGAGTATGAGTACCCAATCCCGGTTGATGATGCGCAGGTGATGCTAGACACCTTGTGTGATCATGTCTTGGTGAAAAAGAGAAATATTGTTAAATATCAGGGAGATACCTGGGAGATTGATGAATTTTATGGTGAGAACGAAGGTCTGGTGGTTGCAGAAATTGAGCTTCAGCATGTCGATGATGACTATGCAATAGCTGATTGGCTAGGTGAAGAGGTGTCTGAGGATGTCAGGTACTACAATGTGAACCTGATTAGCCATCCCTACTCACAGTGGTAACTACAGGGTCGATTGGTATTTTTCGTAGTAGTGCATGACCTTGCGCACGTATTTTTGAGTTTCCTTGAATGGGGGAATCTTGTGTCCGTACTTGATGACATTGTTCTCGCCGGCATTATAGGCAGCCAGGGCCAGACGAGTGTTCTTAAACTGCTTGAGAAGGTCTCTCAAATAGCGCGTACCTGCATAAACATTGGCTTCGGGGTTATAGCGGTCAGTCGTCCCATAGCGCTTTGCAGTACCCGGCATGAGTTGCATCAAGCCCACGGCACCGGCCTTTGAAACGGCTTTGGGATCATATGCTGATTCGGCGGTCACAACGGCATCCAGCAACGCCTCGTTGACACGATAGCGTCGAGCGGCTTTTCCAATCAGTGGCATAAAACGTTTTCTATTTTCAGGGAAGCTGGCGGTATCCAGTGAAGCCATGGGTTTATGCTTCCAGTTACGGTCCGTAACCCGTTTGAAACCGTCATGCGGTGGTTTGTCTGTCAGGTGAATTTGGCCATCTTTGTCTTTATAAACAAAGATTTCTGTGGCCAATACACCACTGCTTCCGCTGGTCAATACCAGTATAAGAAAGCAAGTCAAAAATATATGTCGATAAAAATTCATCAAAAACAAGTAGATATATTAACTATCTAGAATTAAATATACATAAAATATGTGCATAATTCCAGTATAGTCAATCTGTGCGATAAGTCGTACCATTCGCCGCAATTTGAAGAACAAGGAAGAATCAACATTATGTCCTTAGGTCCCCTGATGATGGACGTGGCGGGCTTTGAGCTTAGTCCGGAAGACAAGGAAATGCTTTCGCACCCACTGGTTGGTGGTGTCATCCTGTTTACCAGAAATTATGAATTACCTGAGCAGCTTGCTCAGTTGGTTAAAGAGATACACGCAATCAGAGATCCGCAGCTCATTGTGGCCGTTGATCATGAAGGTGGATCGGTCCAACGGTTCCGTGATGATTTCACGCACTTGCCCGCAGCTGCACAACTTGGGCACCTGTACGATCACGATTCGACAAGGGCGCTGGAACTTAGTTGTGATGTGGGTTGGGTATTGGCTACCGAATTACGTGCACTAGGCGTTGACCACAGTTTTACACCGGTTCTGGATATCGAAAAAAAAGGCAGCAGTGTCTTACGAGGCCGTACCTTTCATAGTGATCCACAGATCGTTGCGGATCTTGCTCGTCGCTTGATGACTGGCTTGCAGCAGGCCGGTATGCAAGCAACGGGCAAACATTTTCCTGGACACGGTGGTGTTCAGGGAGACTCTCATGAGGAGCTACCCGTCGACCCTCGTTCTTATGAAGACATCTATGCCAGTGACATTTTACCTTTTGAACGGATGATCCATTATGGATTGGCCGGTATCATGCCTGCACATGTCGTTTATGAGCAACTGGATCAAATGCCTGCCGGATTTTCACGGTTCTGGATACAGGATGTGTTACGTAAGCGACTGGAGTTCACTGGTATTATCTTTAGTGATGATTTAAGTATGGCGGGTGCACATATCGTTGGTGGTTACACTGAACGTGCTGAAGCTGCACTGGAAGCGGGTTGTGATGTGTTACTGGTCTGTAATAATCGGCCCGGTGCGATTGAAGTACTGGATAATATTAAACCGATGGCTAATCCTGCATTGCAGATGAGAATTGCACGTATGCATGGGCGGCATGTGGATGATGTCGAGGATTACCAGTCTTCAGGTCGTTGGCAATCAACGCGTGACGCGATTCGTTTGTTACAGGATGAATTTCCTCAGGAACAGGAACTGAATTTTTAAGCCGGGATGATGGATATGGATTTTCAGTCGATACAGCATTGGATGACCGAACTATTGGGTAAAGAGACCTGGATTATTCAGGTCTTTGTGGTTGTTTTTGCGATGTTGATTATCAACTTCATGCAAAAAAGAGCGCTGCGTAAGCTGCTGGAACGAGCGCACAAAACCCATAATCTCTGGGATGATGCTTTCATTGGTGCATTACGGCGCCCCCTGAATTTACTGATTTGGGTGCTTGGCCTGACGTTTGCTGCAGACATCATCCATGGGCATACCGATGCCAGTATATTTAACATCGTGCCTGCAATACGTAATGTCGGTGTGATCCTCTGTATTGTCTGGTTCCTGGTTCGTTTCATTAGCGCAGGTGAAAAAAATGTCATCGCAAGGGCCAAGACTCAAGAGGATGGCGTTGATGAAACGACGGTCGTTGCCATCGGCAAACTGATTCGACTATCCATCATAATTACCGGTGTGCTGGTTATATTACAGACACTGGGTTTCAGTATTTCTGGCGTACTGGCATTTGGTGGTATTGGCGGTATCGCTGTGGGTTTTGCGGCTAAGGATTTATTGGCTAACTTCTTCGGTGGTCTAATGATTTATCTGGATAGGCCGTTTTCAGTCGGCGATTGGGTAAGGTCACCAGATAAGTCAATTGAAGGTACTGTTGAAAATATTGGCTGGCGCCTGACCCGGATACGAACCTTTGATAAGCGCCCGCTATACGTACCGAACTCGGTATTTGCCAGCATTGCGGTGGAAAACCCTTCCCGTATGACGAATCGCCGCATTTATGAAACGATCGGTATTCGCTATGACGACGCCAGCAAGATGGATGTCATCGTTAATGATGTAATTGAAATGCTGAAAGGCCATGAGGCGATTGATACCTCACAAACATTAATTGTTAATTTCAATAGCTTTGCTCCATCATCGCTGGACTTCTTTGTCTATACGTTCACCAAGACTACTGACTGGGTGAAGTTTCACCAGATCAAGCAAGATGTATTGTTAAAAATACTGAATATCATTGAAGGACATGGTGCCGAGGTAGCGTTTCCTACTTCAACATTACATGTTGATAGCATGCCGGATGCTCAATCAGCGTAATTTCGATGCAACTTCAGGATGTTTAGAACTTGTGGGCGTTACCCTGTCCGCTCGAAATATTGAGTAGACGTCCTGAATAAGCTGATATGATTTTTTAAAAAACAGGCTATCTTATTGAATTATAGGCAATCTCTGCTATTGTATTCTCTTACAGTACTGAAGAGGGTGGAGGATTTATGAATTTACTTAGCGGTAAATGGGGTTTTTATGTGGCTTGCACAAGCCTGTTATTTTCCCTGGCGACAAGTGCTTACGGGCTCGGTAACCTGGATCTGCAATCGAGGATTAATCAACGATTTACTGCAGCTATCCCGGTTCTGGTGCCAGCTGATGTTGATGCGACGGAGATAAGCGTTCAGCTAGCCACGGATTCACATTTTAAGCGTGAGGGGTTGAAGAAAACGGGAACAGTGACAAAGTTGCAATTTTCACCTGAACGCAGGGAAGATGGGCAAATGGTTATCGCAGTTACCACGGCATCACGTGTTATTGAACCAATGGTGAGTTTTGTACTGGAAGTACAACAAGGCGGAACCAGAACAATGCGTACTTACAATGCCCTGCTGGAAGCGCCAACACGCTGAACTAGTCTTGCTCGCGGGGTAGAGGCCACTAAGATACCAGCCACCAATAGTGTGCGTTGGCTGGAGTATTCTATTTACTTTTGCAGTGCATTGATTGCTGCTGTTATGCCTTTTAGTGAAACAGGAATGCTAATGGCCTGGTTACGGAGATTGTAGAAGATAACTTCGGCATTCTTGCCTGCCTTTAGTTTTTTTAGCCAGCTTGATTCCAGTTCAAAGGCGGCCTGACAGCCATTGGTAAAGCAGGCCTGCAGTGGTATCTGCTTATTATCTTTTTCATCAATACGCATACTGATACCCTGGGGTAGAGCAATTCCCAGGGGCAGGGTAATAATCATGGCCAACGGCTGCTTGTCTGATAAATGCCCAATTGCAACATGTAACACGCGTTTGCCAGATTCTTTTTGTAATAAGTCCTGAAAGACATGGCAATTGGTTTGCTGGGGTTTCTTCTCGTCAGGTGAAACACACTTTGCCCGCCAATCCTGAAAGGTTTGTCCGTCGACAATGGCATGGCCATTGATAGGTATTAGTGATAGTAGAATTGCCAGCAGCAACCATCGACGAAGAGCCCGCATTTCGATTAATTCCCGGAAAGCTGTTTGATAATTTCAGGTTCGAGATCGATGCCAACCGGCCAGTCAGGATTAAGTGATATACCAAAGCCAACGCCCATCTTTTCCATGATCCAGCTAAATTCAGCCAACAGGCCGCCATCCCCATACCCTGGATAATCTTTCACAAATTCACTGGAGCGTTCAGGGCTCGTGAACAGGATAAGAAATTCCTCGCCATTATCAGCAGTGATTGAAAGTGGCTTGGCCTTGTTGTCCAGCTGGATATTGCCAATCGCATCACCCTGCTTTTCAAATATCGGCATGTATACCTGTGATTCAAGCAGGCTCTGCATGAATTGTTCGCCGGGGATGCGACCTTCCTGTGCATCAAGCAGGCTTTTTTCTAATTCATTCCTGGGTTCAAAATTTTCATTCATGTTTAGATTCGCAATGGTCAGTGGCTGATTCGTTCAAGCTGGATTATCCAGCCTGGGCTAAGAGTAGTACCTGATGGGGATTGTACTAGAACATTAAAAGTAATTTTTAAAAATTACTTTTGTAATCAACATCGTAGGAAGTAATTATGGTGGGGCGGCGGGACAGCTTATCCATATCTTTCAATATGGGCCGGACTATTCCTTCACCTGTCGCAATGCGACAGGGGAGGGCGTATTGTGGGCGTTTGCCCACCCTAGTACTCCATGGGGATTACCCTTTAGGAGCCTATGAGTCTCTAGCCGGCTGACTGGTTTCCCATTCACCGGACGGCGTTGGCATAGGATCGAAGTCCCTTAGCGTTCACCGTATGAGCCCTCTTTTCCATCGGGGATCACTCCCCGTGGCGACCATTGCGTTAATCGAACCCGCGACACTTCTCAATATATCAGTCTGTTACCAGACCGGGTTGGCAAAATGCTGGCGTTTAGACTTTGGAGGGTGTAATACCTGTGCCCAGTCACGCCTATTTCCAGCCCTGATTGTACCTTGTTTATGGATGCGTGCTTCTTCTATCTTTGCCAGGTAACTCCGTGCCACGATTCATGATTTCAATATAGTCGGCGTAACTAAACAGGCGGTTGCGTTTTTGGGCGGTGAGTTCTTTCACGATGCCCAGTTGCTCCAGGTGGCCAAGTGCCTTGTTGACCGTTGCCGGTGTGATACCGGTCTGTTCTACCAGCCAGCTTGAGGAGGCAATGGGATGCTCCATCAGTACCCGGTGAACCTGCAGGGCAGATACTGCCGCTCGTCCCATTCCACTGATCTTGTCGTGATCCTCGGTGGACAGGTCAACGAGTTGCTGAGCAGTTTCCACTGCCTGGGTGGCAGTGACGATGACTGCTTCGGCAAAGAAATCCAGCCAGACTTCCCAGTCACCGTTCATGCGTACCTGGTTGAGTAGTTCATAGTAATACTCACGGTGTGTCTTGAAATAGAGACTGAGATAAAGCATAGGCTCCTGGAGCACCTTCTGCTCCCACAACAGCATGGTGATGAGCAGGCGTCCTAAACGACCATTACCATCGAGAAAAGGGTGGATGGTTTCGAACTGCACATGAGCCAGGGCTGCCTTGAGTAATACAGGCGTCGGCTCGGGCTGATCATGAAGAAAACGCTCAAGCTCACTCATGCACTCCAGTACATTTTCAGCTGGTGGTGGCACGAAGGCGGCGTTTCCCGGCCGGGAGCCGCCTATCCAGTTCTGGCTACGTCGGAATTCACCTGGTGCCTGCTTGCTACCTCGGCCTTTGGTTAACAGGGTGCCGTGTATTTCACGCAAAAGACGTGAAGACAAGGGCAACCCCTCTTTTAGTAGCTGCAAGCCGTGGTTGAGGGCCGCGACATAGTTGCTAACCTCTTGTACGTCATCGATAGGAACTCCCGGTTCCTGGTCCATCTCAAAAAGCAGTAAATCCGATAGTGATGACTGGGTTCCCTCTATCATTGAGGATAGAACGGCTTCCTTACGGACATACATATAGAGGAACATGGCGGTATCAGGTAAAAGAGTTGAAACGCTGTCTAACCGCCCGAGGGCCATAAGCGCCTCGTCAAATTTCTTGCGCAGGCCGGGACTCCACTCTATTAGTGGGGCCGGGGGTAGCGGCGAGGGAATAAAATCCTGGGCCTTTTCTCCCACATTCGATATCGTGACGTATCTGCCTTGAAGTTCTCGCTTCATTTTGATTCTCTCAACCTAAAATAAGATTCTACACTATTTTAGAATAAATGCTTATCCTAAAATAAGGTATACGATTTAAGATTAAGACTGAGTGAATGACTTATGAATTTCAGGCTGTAACACTCCATATTTCAAGCTCAGGTAATTAGCTCGGATTGCTGATCATCACTTTTTACAAGTGTTGGTTTCTTCGTCAGAAAGCTTATTTGATAGCCCATCGCTTTATATCCCTTTTCTCGTTTGTTAAACATGCGCTCCAGCATGGGGAGGTGTACATCAACATAATCAAATATCGTAACCCGATCTTTGCCTTCAGCCTCACGATGGATCCTGCCGGCGTACTGGGCCAGAGACCCTTTCCACGCGATGGGCATAGCCAGGAAAAGGGTATCTAGTCTGGGTAAATCGAAGCCTTCGCCGATATATTTACCCGTGGCAACGATCGCCTGCGCATTGGGCAATTGTTCAGTAGCCGCTTTACGCTCCTTGGCCCGCATTGCTCCTCTAAGGATTACAGAGTCAATTTCACGCTTGATGAGAAGTTGATTGATACGTTCTGCATGTTCGCGCCGTTCCGTCAGTACTAACGGGTGCTTCCCATCCGCTATTTTGTCGATGACATCATCCACGATCTTTTGGGTTCGTTTATTATCTTCTGTTAGCCATCGGTAGACTTTGCTGATGTGTGGTCGTTGCTCGGAGTTTGTCAGGTGAATTGGTGGTTGATTGTTTAGTTGGGCGACGACAACTCGTTGTTCAAATTGCTCAGAATGATTCGACTTCACTTTATGACGAACAGGACCAGCTGTCATGAAAGTAATTTTCTGATGGCCATCCTGTCGATCTGGTGTAGCAGTCAGTCCGAGGAAATATTTTGCGCGTACTTCGCCCAGCACCATTTCGAAGCGAGGTGCGGAAATATGGTGGCACTCATCTACGATGATCTGGCCGTAGTTCTGTACCAGTGGGTCAACAGTGTTGTCTTTCTTATTGATAAGACTCTGGTAGGTGGCGATATCAATCTGGCCTGTAGGTTTTATCTTGCCTCCGCCGACTATGCCAATATCTGTACCTGTCAGGAAAGATTTCAGACGTTCTTGCCACTGATCCAGCAACTGACGGCTATGAGTGAGGATCAGAGTATTTGTTTTGCGTTTGGCTATGATACCGATGGCGGTGACCGTTTTCCCGAAGGCAGTAGGGGCATGTAGAATACCGGTGTCATGTTTGGTCATGGTGCGTACTGCTGCAGATTGATTGTTCCGCAGTTTACCGAGGAACTTGAGTGTTTTTAGTCGCTCTCCCGGTTCGCGCTTGTCGTCAATGTTTGCAGTAATCTTGTGTTCTGTCAGTAGCTCAAGGACATCGTCAAGGCAGCCGCGTGGTAATGACAGATAACCCTGCTCAATTCGTGCACAAGTAATGTATCTGGGGATACCATGGGTGGAGAATCGCATGGCCTGGGTTTTGAAAAATACCGGGTTGGAGAAGCTAGCCAATCGTTTAAGTTTGGCCGCGAGCTGTGCAGGTATTTCATCAAGCTTGAAGTAGATATGATTAGCCAATGTGATTGCCAACTGCCTGGGGCAGTTATCAATTTTTGCTGCTCTTACCCTGGCACCCTGCTCCCATGGAGGACGGGGATCAAGATTCGATGCAAATTAGGGGGCTAAGTGGGTCAATTTTGGATGCAATTCAACACGTAGAGAGCGGCGAATTTCGCGCCGATGATTGGGAAAGAACTGTCTGAAGTCTTGTGGAATAACAGCTCGGAAATACCAAGTTCCGTGTCTATTCTTCCAAAGATTAGCTGATACTTTCATGGTTGCTGGTCCTAAAGTGGATCACCTGAGTGGATCACTTCAGACCAGAACCCAAAAAAACCTATATAAATCAAATGCTTGGTGGAGGCGGCGGGAATCGAACCCGCGTCCGCAAGACCTCTGCCTTTGGCTCTACATGCTTATCCGGTCAATTAATTTAACCCGCTGCTACCTGATCGGCAAGGAAGACAACGAGCGATTCCGGTAAAGTTTTAACAAATCCACCCCGAACAAGCTTCATTGCGATCTTGTGAGATCGACGCCTGGGTCTGAGTGCACAAGCACAGACTCAGTCAGACGGCACTACACAGGTTATTAAGCTGCTAGTGCGTAGTTGTCGTCGTTGGCAACTATAATTTGCAACATGGATTTAAGAGGTTTGTTACCCCCTCTGCATGCACCTCAGGTTTCGTGACCCACGTCGAAGCCATGTCGCCCCCGGTATGCGCTAACTATAAGGTGTTTTCTACCTGAATGTAAGCAATTACTAATTTGTCCCAAATTGTGACAATTTTCTCATCTTTGGGGATAGTTTTGACTAAATATCAACACCCCAATATTCTTAACAATTGTTCTTTAAATATCCGGTATCTTATTAATTAAATAACTACAATTATGGTAATATGCTTAGCATTGTGAACAGGTTAATTACACTTTTACTGGTTATTCCCACCTGTGTGATGGCTTATACCTTTGATAGCACTGAAGAGGGGGAAGGGCGCGTCTTTTCGGATGACCTGAATCAACAGTCTGAGTTTACGGTACCCCAAACAACCTCATCTGCTGCGACTCGTACAGTTGGTTATACCATTGGCCCATTAGATTTGCTGGATATTGAAGTTTTCAGAGTAGAGGATCTCAAGCGGTCAGTACGTGTTGATGATGAAGGCAAGATCTCTTTTCCCCTGGTAGGCACCATTCCTGTTGCTGGTAAAACAGTTGCTCAGGTAGAAGATCTGATTGAAGAGCGACTCAAGGAAGAATATTTACAGGACCCACACGTCTCTGTTTTTATCCGAGAATATGAAAGCCAGAAAGTAACAATTAATGGTTGGGTTGAAGCGCCTGGTGTGTTCCCACTTAAAGGTAGAACAACACTAATCCAGGCCTTGTCTATGGCGAAAGGAATTAAAAGGTTGGGTGATCCAACTGAAGTCGTTATTTTCAGGGAAAAGCCTGGTGTGGGAACCACTGGCTATAAGATTAATTTTGAAGATGTTCAGGCTGGTCTTATGCAAGATCCGGTATTGCTAAGCAACGATATAATCGTGGTGCCAGAAAATGGCAGTAAAGCTGCATTTGAAGACACTACGAAAACCATCCGCACCTTTCTGGGTTTTTTGCCATTCTTGATAGATAGAATGTATCTAATGAGATCGAATCCACCTTTATCTAATCAGCATTCAGGATTACCTGCCGTTCCACATGACAGTCATGCAATGAGTGTTTACCATGCTCGGGGGCCGATGTCTGATCAATTTGACGATGATGATGTTATCGATTTGCGTGAGTACTGGAATATTATCTGGGCCCGCAAAGGCACCGTCTTAATATTTGTTGTGATGGCATTGATTGCGGCTACGATCTCTACCTCCATGAAGCCCAAGGTCTATAAGAGCGCGCTCACGATGCAAATTGAGCGTTTCAGTAATGCGACACTAAATGCAGAAGGTACTGGCGCTGGCTATGATTACTGGGCGTACGAAGACTTTTATCAGACTCAGTTCGAACTAATAAAAAGCCATTCTTTAGCTGAGCGTGTTGTAAAAGACCTGGATATAACCTCGTTCGAGCAAATTTATGGTAAGCCCAGGCCATCATTCTACACGCAGTTAAAAAATTCAATTTTCAGCGAGGGAATGAGTAGTTCTGTTGCTGCAGAAAATAATAATACTTCTCCAGACGCTATTAATCAGCAAGTTGAAGTAAGTAGCGTGCAATTGGCGAGTGGTTTGCGTGGGGGCTTGAGTGTGAAGCCTATAGAAAACTCCCGGTTGGTTACTCTCAGCTTTGATAGCACCTCAGCCGAGATGGCGACCAGAATTGTGAATGCTTACGCCGACAGTTTTATGCAAATGAACCTGGAACGTTGTGTTGCTGATTCCACTTACGCGCAGTCTTTTCTGAATGAGCAGATTAAGCAGGTAAGGGCTAATCTCGAGGACTCTGAAAGCAAGCTGGTTGAATATGCCAATGAGAAACAGATTGCGGATCTTGATCAAAGGTTGTCATCACTTCAGCAGAAGTTACAGGCGCTAAACAATAAACTGCTTGATGTTGAAGCAGGCAGAATAGAAGCGCAGGCTGCTTTTGAAGAGATGAATGACAATGGATCCAAAGGTTTATCAACTGTCGTAGATGACCAGCTCATTAAGACTTATAAACAAACGCTGGTCAGGCTCGAATCTGAGTATGCTCGTAAACTTAAAGTGTTCAAGCCAGCTTACCCTGAAATGAAACAACTAAAGGGACAAATCACCGGTTTACAGAACAAGATCGATGAAGAAGTTGTCAATTCAACGAATGTCCTGGAGACAACATACAGTGCGTCAGCACGCGAAGAGACAATGCTCAAAAAGCGTATCGCCGAGGTAAATGAAAACATTTTAGATTTACGTAAACGGACGACAGATTATCAGGTGCTGAAGCGGGATGTGGAGAGTAACCTGATCTTATATGACAGCCTGTTACAACAAGCCAAAGAAATAAGCGTGGCATCAGGGATTAATGCGAATAATATATCCGTTGTCGATTATGCTTTGGTGCCTGCTGCACCATATAAGCCCAATCTACAAAAGAACCTGACAATGGCATTGATATTTGGTTTGTTAGGTGGAATTGGCCTGGCGTTTCTGTTTAATAAGCTTGACGATACGATTAAGACAGGTTCGGATCTGGAAGATGCTACAAACTTATCTTTGTTGGGTATTGTGCCAGAAGTTGATAAAAACACGGTGAAGGGTGCTATTAGCTTGATGACATTTGAGGACCCAACATCGGCAATTTCAGAAGCCTATCGGTCATTTAAGACGGCATTGAGTTTATCAGCTGCTGGTGGGTATCCTAAAATACTGCAAATCACCAGTTCAGGCGTAGGTGAAGGTAAAACAACAACAGCAATTGGTGTTGCCCTAACGTTCATTCAGTCCGGTGCTAAAGTGTTGGTCATCGACTGTGATTTGCGTAATCCATCGGTTCATAAAGATCTAGGCATTCCGAATGAAGGAGGACTTACTAACTATCTGGCTGGTGAAAAGACGTTAAGCCAAATATGTCACAAGTCTAAAATACATGATAATTTGTTTATCGTGACGGCGGGACCACAATCTCCAAACCCAGCAGAGCTGCTCGCTAGTCAGGCTATGAATGATTTTCTAGAAAGGGCGGAAAATAAATTCGATATAGTTATCATTGACGGTCCACCAGTACTTGGACTTGCAGATGCCTTAGTGTTATCAGATATTAGCTACGGAACAGTCTTGGTTGTGGATTCTGGTGAAACACGAAAAGGCGTATTGTCTGATTCCCTCAGGCGACTTCATGGAGTACAGGCCAATATCCTTGGCACTATCCTGACTAAATATAATCAGGGTCACAGTGAGTATAAGTACTTGTATAACTATTATGGTACCTCGGCAGAATCCAGAACCAGAGAACGACTTGCTTCCTGAATAGAATAACTATGGCATCTGACCTCGCCAGATTATTCGAGCTAGCGCATGGCTACAGTCTAGACTCTTCGTTGTACCAATCACGCGCAAATTCCTATGAGGTAAAGGGTGATTTATTCAGGGAGTTCATCAATATATTGATGAATCCCGACAGCAATCAACAACAGATTCTTAATATTGCTGACAAGTTGGGTATAAATAATAATGATGTTTTAGCGGTAGGCTTAAACTTTATACAGAAAATACTATTTTCTGCAGACCGAAATCATTATGAGATACTCGGGCTAGGGCAGGGAGCGTCAACAGAAGCGATCAGGGAGCGGTATCGCTATTTAATCGCAATGTTTCATCCTGATAAGTGTGCAGTACATTATCTAGATGGAGAATTGTACGCGGCATTAATCAACAACGCCTACAATGAGTTAAAGAATCCTGATTCAAGAAAATCATATGATGAAAGTTTAATTGTTAGGGCAAAACCAGATTATCAACCTGGCCAGGCTGCCAATGATTCTGTTGCGCAACCAGGAAAACAAAACGGAGTTACCAAGAAAACTTCCGTTATTGATATTATCTTTGATGCGATACCTCTATTTCGGGATTATCCAAAAATTACAGTTTGGGGATTATTAGGCGCTGGTTTTCTTGGCATGATATATCTTTCCAGCATGGATTCTATAGAGATTGAATCGGCCTCAAGTGTAGCTGTCAAACCAACGATCGAAATACGGGAGACAAAGCAGTTAAACGAGATTGAGCTTAGTCAGGTAAGTGAGTTTGATAAAGAGGAACTAGCGGTTGAGTATTTGGAGCAAAGCGTCAATTCAGACAAGCTTGCCGAGATACTCAATGATAAGGTAGTCAGTAAAGAAGCTGGTATCGATGAAGCTCAACAAGTAAAGTTGCTTGAAGAGAAGGTTCCAGGTTACGAGTCTGGCATTAACGATGAACAACAAGGGTCTGGTTTTGCAGAAGCATTGAATGATGGATTTGATGGGGGAGTGCCAGGTACTCCCTCACATATCCGTGACATCATGGAAGAAGGCGGTGGGATGGGTACCCAGTTACTGGTAGAAACTTTTATTATCTCACCTGAATTGATGATGATGGAGTTTGTTCAAAGTTATGAAGCAGGAGATATTGATAAGTTCACTCAGTTATTCATTGATGACGTGAAAACAAACCAGGGGCGTGGTAAAAAACAGTTAGTTACACAATTCTCCTCCTTGTTCGACGCAACAACATTAAGAAAAATCAAGATTAAACAACTCCGGGTTGAGCCCAGGAGTCGTGCAGAAGCTTTGTTGATTTCCGAAATTGAGGCTGCAGTTAAGCATGCCAGTGAGCCAGATATCCGATATTTTAATGGGGAACTCGTATTTAGACTGGTTGCTAATGATTCAAGTATGCTGATTGCTGAAATTGCGCATAATGTTCACTAGTGTTCTAGCGGATTTCGGATGAATCAACTGGAAAAGTCATTTTAGACAGATTTTCTAATCCAACTCTAAATGTATTTCCTTTGCCACCATAATACAGCTTGACTAGTATCTGAATGAGTTTCCTTAAAGCCAGGCAAAAACTGCTTTCTATAAGCTTGTTTATCTTGCTGGTTGTTATATCCAGCCGCATTATGGTGCACGGTGTTGCGGATTATTACCTGCAGCAGGTATTAGATGGTGACGACATAGCTATTGACGCGGTTCTTTCCTGGAAGCCAGATAATTCTAAGGGATTGTATTTGAAGGCAAAAATACTCGAGGAAGTCCAGCCTGAAAATGCAGAAGTATTATTGCACCAATCAATTTACGAAAATCCAACTGATGCCCGATCATTGACTGTACTAGCACGTCTACTGGCTTCAACGAATACAGAAGCGGCAGACGGGCTAGTCTTGCTGGCAACCAGTAAGATGCCAGCAAATAAAACGGTGCATTTGCGAGCAGCAAATTACTGGATTGAGAGACAGCAACTTGATAAAGCATTAACGTCATGGCACATGGCCCTGTCTATCAATGCTAATTTGGGCAAGCAGTTATTTCCGGTTTTTCTACGTGTACTGGAGAATGATCAAATACAGCATTACTTGTTGCCTTTCGCTCTAAATCCACCAGGCTGGTGGGAAGGCTTTGTGTCCTTTACTATAAGTCATGCTGATAGTATTTCTACTGTATCCGGGTTACATGAGCTTAGAAATCACTCTGATATGGATCTATCTGCAATTGAGAGAATAAGCTTTGTTAATCGTTATATCAAAGATAAACAATGGCAAAAGGCTTATTTAGTCTGGATTGAGGGTTTGTCAACTGAACAAAGAAGTAATCTGGCCACGGTATATGATGGTAGCTTTGAGGATGTCGATAGCAGTGAGCCATTTGGTTGGCAAATGGCTTCTACCCGTTTTACGAAGACTGCACCAAGGAGGACGTTTGGTGTCGATGGAGAGTCTGCGCTACAAGTGAAGTTTGATAATGAAGAGATGCGTTATCACCATTTATATCAGTACCTGTTACTACCGCCTGGTGATTATCAATTTACCGCCACCAAACGTACGGATAAATTATCAGGACGAGGGCGTATTAAATGGTTTGTTCGTTGTGCGAATACTGAAAAGAATGTTATTGCGGAGAGTAGGGCTATTTTACCGAGCATGGAGTGGGAGAAAATGCAGTTTCAGTTCAGTATCCCTTCGGATAATAACTGTATAGCCCAAATGCTTAGTCTGGAGTCTGTCGGCAAGCATGCCTTTGATCACAAGCTGTCTGGTGTCATGTGGCTCGATAATATTCATATCGAACGCTTTCGCTTGCATTAATAGTACAAGGAAACGCTTTTGTTGAAAGACGAACACAATATTTTGGTTTATCGCCTTTTATTATTAATGCTCATATGCGCGCCGTTGTTATGGGGATTAAGTAAACCAATCACGATTTTATCTATAGAACTGTTGTGCCTACCAATGATCTGGGTTTTGGTGCAGAAGAGGGGCGTATTGCTGAATCAATACGCACAGCTGGTCTGGTTGATGTTGATATTAATTGGACTATTCCTGTTACAGCTTATGCCGGTTCCTCTGGATATCTGGAAGGCAATAATGGGAAGAGAAGCTTTCGATGAAGTCTTCAACTTTTTGCCAGATGATTACGCTAATCGATGGCGGGCGATTAGCCTTGTCCCCGAGGCAACCGAGAAAGCGTTACTTTATCTGTTACCTGTGGTAACTGTATTTTTTGCGACCCTGCTATTAGATAAGATTTTGATTACCCGTCTGATCTGGTTGGCTTTTACCGTTGCAGTATTTCAATCAGTATTGGGCCTGGTTCAATATGGTGGCGGGATACAGTTAGTTGAAAATGTCCTGTATACAGGCAGTGCTAGAGGGACGTATTTGAATCGTGACCACCTGGCTGGTTTTTTAGTGATGGTTTTTCCCGTTGTTCTGGCTTTCATGGCTTCAATGTTAGGTTATAGGGTTCAGTACAACACATCACACAGAAGGCGCTGGCAATATCTTGCAACACTGGAAGGAAATCAGTCTCTTATCTATGCCGTGGCTGCGATACTAATTATTCTGTGCCTGATATTTACTCGTTCTCGTGCTGGTATTGCGCTGGTGATGATTGGACTATTGATTTCACTATTTGCATTTTCATTTCGACTTGGAAGAAATAACAATTATGGCGTGTATGGCTCAGTTATTGCGATCATTATTGTATTAGCAGTAGAAATCGGTCTGGCACCGGTATTGGATCGGTTCTCTGTTGACCCTATGCAGGATCTGCGTTGGGAAATTTATTCGATTACGATGCGAATCATCGGCGATTATTTTCCTGTTGGTAGTGGCATGGGGACATTTTCGTCTATTTATGTGGGATATCAGCTGCCAAATCTAGACGGTTTTATTAATCATGCGCACAATGATTATTTACAGTGGGCGTTAGAAGGTGGGCTGCCCATGATGTTGTTAATAGGCTTTGGACTTTATTGTTATTTTTCGCACTGGAGAAAAGTTTGGCTTCCTGGCCAGTGGGGTGGTTTTCGTTATTTACAGGTAGGAGCGGGTATCGGTATTTTCTTGTATTGTTGCATTCATTGCTGGACTTTAGTTTACATAAGCCGGCAAATAATATTTATTTCGCTTTTTTTCTTGCTATCTATTTTAAGCATAGTGAAAGAAGCAGGAGCGAAGCCACGGTCAGCAGCAGAGAGGAGTAAATTGGTTGCTAACGTTTAAACAAACGTGCAAGTAGCCCTGATTGCCTTTGTGATTTTATTGTTAGTTTGCCATTTTTATCAAAACCCGGTGGGCGGCTGACCTCGCTAACCGGGAGGTTATTCCAGACCGCCATGGGTCGCTCATTGACCAGTGCATTAGCCTCTTGCGCACCAACAATTTTACTGGCGGCATCCTTGCCTTCAGCAAGTAGTGGGGCACGCGTGGTGATGTTATGTGCATCGGTAGCAAGAACATGGACGATGCCATCTTTGAGCATCTTTTTGGCCCAGTGCTGTGGCCTGTCGCCAAAACGGCCATTCAGGCTACCAGCGGTAATCTGCATCCATGCCCCCTGGTTGGCAGCACTGATAAATTCCTGATAATGCGTTTCTATCCAGCTTAAACGTTCTGGGTGCGTAATGACGGGTATATAACCAAACGCGATGACATTATAAACAGCCTCATCAAATCCGCTGGGGGCTATGTGATGTGGGGGTTCAAATAACATATAACGGGATTGGTTTATTGTTGGCATGGTGCCGTCTTTAAGTCGCTGTACCATTTCTGATACAAGCTGGATGTCGGCACCTATTCCGAGTGTCAGTGGAATTCCCGCTTTCTGAAGTTCTGTTTCAAAGCGATCTATTGCTGCTTGTATTTTACTGGTATCGTAATCAAATAGCCCGGGGTAGATATGTGGTGTGCATGCTAGATGGGTAATGCCATCATTAACTGCAATTCTTGCCATCTCCAGCGCAACGTCCAGATTTTCTGCGCCGTCATCAAAAGCCGGTAAGATATGACAATGGATGTCGTACATAACTAACGACCTTTTAACACGCGATGTTTTTCACGTTCCCAGTCTCTGCTCTTGATCGTCGCACGTTTGTCATGCTGTTTCTTGCCCTTGGCGAGACCGATTTCAAGCTTGGCCTTGCCTTTGCTCCAGTACATGGCCGTTGGCACAACGGTATAACCTTGTCGATCGTTTGCGCCGATTAGGCGGTCAAGTTCTCTCCGATGAAGTAGTAATTTTCGAGTTCGGAGTGGATCTGGTGTAATATGAGTGGATGCACTGGGGAGTGCAGAAATATGCGCGCCTAGTAGCCATGCTTCATTATTCTTGATGATAACGTAGCTTTCCTTGAGTTGAACATGACCATCACGAAGGCTTTTGACTTCCCATCCCTCCAGTGCAAGCCCAGCCTCAAATGTTGTTTCAATAAAGTAGTCAAAACGCGCTTTCTTATTGAGGGCGATGGTGCTGGATTTGGCCTTACCTGATTTTTTCTTCTTCGCGGGCATATCGGTGTCATTGTAGAATTTTTCTTACGAACGGTCGAACTTATACTTGAGTCAAGCGGCGATTTTGTTGAGAATGAAGAGCTCATGAACTCATTCCTCGTGCCAAAGAATTACCTCCCTCACACATGATCAAAGAATCCTCACACGGACAATGGTCAGGCCAAGCCGTATTTATTATGGCTGCCACCGGCTCTGCAGTGGGCCTGAGTAATATCTGGCGATTCCCTTATCTGGCCGGTGAATATGGAGGAGGGATTTTTGTTCTGATCTATCTAGTCTGCCTTGCTTTGATTGGTCTGCCGGTAATCATGACAGAAATCATGATCGGTAGAATGGGAAAACAAAGCCCAATTAACAGCATCAGGAAAATATCAGAACAAAATGGCAGATCAAGGCATTGGCAAACTATTGGCTGGATGGCGGTACTTGCCAGTTTTCTTATCCTGTCTTTTTATAGCGTTATAGCAGGCTGGTCGATGGCCTATGTTTTCAGGACATTTACGGGTGTTTTTGATGGTATTACACAAGATGGTGCAAGTGCTGTATTTGGTTACCTGGTAAATGACCCCGAAAGGCTGCTTGCCTGGCATACCATCTTCATACTATTAACGTATGCGGTGGTTTCTCGCGGGGTTAAGCGAGGTCTTGAACCTGCAGTAAAGATACTGATGCCATCCCTGCTGGCATTGCTATTGATCATGTTGGCCTATGCCATTAATGAGGGGGAGTTTTTTAAAGGTATTGGAATGATGCTATTTCCTGATGCGGGTCAACTAGGTAGTGTGAAGAACCTTGGTTTTGTGATTCTTGCGGCAATGGGTCAGGCCTTTTTTACTTTAAGTCTGGGAGCCGGGGCCATCATGATATATGGCGCCTATTTACCATCTAATGTGTCTATCACAAACGTGAGTATCACTATCGTACTGCTGGATATGTTATTTGCCATTATTGCTGGCATGATTATATTTCCTATCCTTTTAAGCACTGGTCTGAATGACGTTGTATTCAATAATGGCTTAGACGGCGCTTACGGGCCGGGATTAGTATTCCAGACTTTGCCGTTGGCGTTTGGTCAGTTGTCCTGGGGGAATCTATTTGGAGGCGTGTTTTTTATATTAATTGTCATCGCTGCCTTGACCTCGTCAATTGCCTTGCTTGAGCCGATAGTTACCTACCTTGTAGAACGATATTCGTGGAGTAGACGTCATGCCGCCAGCCTGTCATCGTTGATTGCCTGGATACTGGGTCTGGGGACGATTTTATCGTTTAATGTGTGGTCTGATTTCCACCCGCTCGCCAGTATTGAGTTATTTGCTAATAAAACAGTTTACCATCTACTGGATATGTTAGCGAGTAATATTCTTTTGCCACTGGGTGGTTTGGCTACAGTAATCTTTGCGGGTTGGATACTGCCCTGGAGGATGGCAGAAGATGAACTATCGATGGGGCAGGAATACTGTGGATTTGCCTTATGGCGCATTGCAGTAAGATATAGTGCACCAGTGCTGTTATTCATTGTTTTTGTGTACAGTTTACTGAAAGCCATGGGTTATTTGGCTGATACACCATAGTTTTTAAAGTATTGCTAACGATGAAGGTGGTTAAGAAAAATGCGCTGGTCCCTTATAGCGCACATAAGATGTATGAATTGATTAAAGATGTAGAGCGCTATCCTGAGTTTTTACCATGGTGTGGTGGGGCGAGAATTGAGGAGAAGTTTAGCGATGGCGTAGTTGGAAGTGTTGACATTAATAAAGGCAATCTACAAAAAACCTTTACTACTCGAAACATTTTTATTCAGGATAAAAAAATTAGCATGGACCTCGTGGATGGGCCTTTTAGTCAATTACAGGGTGCCTGGTCATTTGATGCCATAGGAGACGAGGGGTGTCGTGTATCATTGGACCTTGAATTTGATTTCAATAGTACCGTGGCCAGTATGACGATAGGACCAGTATTTAATATGATTGCCAATAAATTGCTGGATGCATTCGTTGAAGAAGCGGACAGGATATATGGATAAAGAAGCCGAAATGATTACTGTTGAGGTAGCTTATGCGGAACATGATAAGCAACTAATCAAATCTATTAACGTAGCCGTTGGTACCACAGCAATTCAGGCTATTGAGTTGTCGGGTATACGTGATGATTTTCCACAGATACCAATAGATGGTGAGATTGAGATTGGTATATTCAGCAAAAAAAGCACACCGGATGAGGTGTTAAAGGCGGGGGATAGAGTTGAGATCTATCGGCCCTTGTTAATAGACCCTAAAGAGGCACGCCGACTGAAGGCGGAAGTTGCTGAGAGAAAAAAGCAGGAAGCGGGTAAGTAATTACTTGTAGTTTTTCCGTTTAATTCTCTGTGGCTTCACTTTTTTCACCGGTGTGCCTTTATCCTTGCCGGTAGCTTTATCTAATACTCTTTCAATCAAGCTGATATCGTCTTCATTGCGCGGTGCGTCAGGTGGTATGACAATGGTGCGTTCGCGGCTTTCTTCTTTGGTGGCCTTGGCTAGTTCTTCACCCTGCGGATACATATCGCCTGTTATTTTTTGCAGTCGTCCATTGTGGAAAAGCAGCTCAAGGCGTTTTTTCTCAATTTTAACTGTTGTTATGCCTTTGCTAGCTGGCCGGTTGGTGTACAGATATTCCCAACGATCTTCCTGAAAGGTATCAATCAGTAGCGGGGTGCCCAGGAGATAACGCACCTGTTGTTTTGTCATTCCCGGCCTGAGTTCATTGACCATCTCCTGGGTAATCAGATTGCCCTGTTGAATAGGGATTTTGTAGACACCAGGTATTTCCCAATCAGGTAGGTTGATGTCTGGCATAGCATCCGCAACCTTTTCTGCTGTCGAGGAGCAGCCAGTCAGGCCAAAACTTGCAATAATGGTTATATTAATGAGAAGCTTTCTCATCATTATTCGATACGGTAGTGAAAAACGGCGTGTATCAGACCTTACCCGCCAGAATATCTCACCAACGGAGTGCAATATGGAATCTGGGGATTTAAAAAAAGCGGGCCTTAAGGTTACTTTGCCAAGAATGAAGGTGCTGGAAATCCTCGAAGGTAGCCAGAAACGCCATATGAGCGCTGAAGAAGTTTATCGAGCGCTACATGAAACTGGTAGCGAGGTGGGTTTGGCCACGGTCTATCGTGTATTGACTCAATTTGAGTCTGCGGGCCTGGTGGCACGGCATAACTTTGAGGGTGGGCAATCCGTATTTGAACTGGACTCTGGCCATCATCATGACCATTTGGTCTGCGTTAAATGCGGTAAAGTCGAAGAGTTTTTCGATGAAACGATTGAAAAACACCAGCATCAGGCCGCCGAAAAAGCCGGTTACAAGCTGGTTGAGCACAGCCTGGTACTATATGTCGATTGTGACAATCCAAATTGCGAGTATTTGAAATAATATCTGACTAGCTCGCTTTGAGCTCATGGTTAATATCCAGTAGTTCTCTGGCGTGAGCCAGGCTTTGTTCGGTAATTTCTACCCCACCTAGCATACGACCAATTTCCTGAACCCTGGTGTCTTCATCCAGTGCGATAACGCGAGATTCAGTGTGTTCATCGGTGCTGGTTTTTACCACGCGAAAATGATGGTGGGCCTGTGCTGCAACCTGGGGCAGGTGGGTAACACATAAGACCTGTCTTTGCTGGCCAAGTGACAGTAGCTGTTTGCCGACAATTTCAGCAACGCCGCCGCCAATGCCACTGTCAACTTCGTCAAAAATCATTGTGGGTGCATTGTTGGATGAGGCGCAAATTACAGTAATCGCCAGGCTAATACGTGATAGTTCACCGCCGGATGCCACCTTGTTGATGGGTTGTAAAGGCTGGCCTGGATTGGCGCTAACCAGGTACACAATATCATCCAGTCCATGTGCAGGGAATTTATCCGCAGCATCTGAAAATTGACCTGAATTTCAAAACGTCCACCTTGCATGCCGAGCAGCTGCATATTGTCGGTAACTGCCCGAGAAAGTGTTTCTGCTGTCGCTAGCCTTTCTGTATTGAGTTCCCTGGCCTTTGAACGGTATCGCTCCTTCATCTCAGCAAGTATTGTTTGCATACTATCGAGATTGCTCTCACCTTGATGAATACTTTCTAGCTGTTGTTGCTTGTCATGATATAAATCTGGCAAAGTTTCAATTTGTATCTGATGCTTGCGCGCCAGGTCATGTAATTGGCCTAGCAGAGAATCCAGTTCTGCTAGTCTTTGCGGGTCTGCTTCGAGTTTATCCTGTATCTTCTGGATTGCGCTGCTGGCCTCCGATGTCAGTGCACTCATATCCTGTAACAGGTCGCTGGCCGACTTCAGTTCAGTGCTGCTTTCAATCCAGGGTTCAAGATCTGTAATGAGCTGGTTAACATGGCGATCAATACTGTTATTCTCTGCTTCGGTTAGCTGTTGCAATGCATTGAATGTCAGTATGCGTAGGCTATCAACATTGGATACCTGTTCATGCTCACGTATGAGCGCAGGTATATCCAGGTCCGCGATACCAAGCGCCTCAAGCTCCTTAAGCTGATAATTTAATAATTCCATCTGAGCGCTATTTTCATCGATGTTACTTTGTAATTCGTTGAGGGCTTGCTGACGTTGCCTTATTTCAATCGCTAGTGTTTCAATTTCGTTCAAAAGCTCGTTATAGTCGCCAGCGCTATCCAGTTGTTGTCTTTGTTTTGCGGCCTTCATCAGGCTCTGGTGTTCGTGCTGCCCATGTATCTCAATCAGCATTTCACCGAGTTCTTTCAGGGATGAGAGATTGGCCGGGGTGTTATTGATAAATGCCCTGGATCTGCATTCAGCTGAAATGATGCGACGCAAATGGCATTCATCACCATCATCAAGTTCCTGGTTTTTTAGCCAGTCATGCGCCGCGCTATTATCAGCAACAATAAAACTGGCGTTTATTGTGGCGCGATCAGCACCATGCCGGATGACATTTGAATCGGCACGGTCACCCAGCACCAGGTCCAGGGCGTCAATGAGAATGGATTTACCTGCACCAGTTTCACCGGTTAACACGGTCATACCTTTGTTGAGTTCTACCTCGGCCTCGCTTGAAATGGCGAAGTTTTGTATATGTATTCTACTTAGCATGCCAGGACCCTGTCTGACTTGGTTGGCCGTAGCGAGGGAAAGTTTACCGATTCAATGAGGCGAATATAAAGCATATTTAACGAATTGAATCGGTAAATATGCCCAAAATGGATTTTCCAAAGGTGATTCATACCAAGTCCGACAGGCTCCTAGATGCTGGTTTGAGAACCCCAGCGCAACTTCGCCCGGAGAATATCAAAATAATCATAATTACTCGGGTGGATCAAGGTGACTGGTTTTGCATAGCATCGCACATGTACCCGGGTAGTCTCTTCAAGTCGAATTCGGGTTTGCCCATCAAGTGTGATCATGGAGTTGGACGCATCCTCGTGTTTCACGTTTAGCGTAATATCACTGTCAGCGCTAATGACCAGCGGTCGGTTATTTAGCGTATGGGGACAAATAGGTACCAGCGTGATGGCGTTTAACGAGGGATGCACAATAGGACCACCAGCGGATAGCGAATAGGCTGTTGATCCTGTTGGTGTTGCAATCACCAGGCCATCTGCACGGTAGGCATTGATTGGATTGTCATTGATGCAGGCATCGAATTCGATCATACGGGCCAGTTCCCATTTATGCAGAACAACATCATTAAATGCGAGCATGGGTTGGTTAACCTGGCTATGGCCATCCAGTTGGGTTTCCAGTAAGAAACGTTGTTCAGTAATGGCATCACCGAGCAGATATTCTTCTAGCCTTGGCGTGATTTCAGCAGGCGATACATCGACCAGAAAACCCAATCGCCCCAGGTTGACGCCCAGTATTGGCGTTTCAAAAGGGGCTAGTTCTCTCGCGGCATATAGCAGGGTGCCGTCACCCCCAATGACAATGGCCAAGTCACACTGCTTGCCCATATCAGTGATATGCATCTGAGTGAGCTCCTGGGCCAGTTCAATGTCGTTGTCCTGGGCGAGTATGATATCCAGATCATGGGCATTGAGCACAGAGAGCACGGCTTCTAGCGCTGCCACAACCCTGGGGTCATTTGGCTTCAGGATAATTCCGACGATTTGTGTCTTATCTGGCATCGTTATTGAGCCTGGGTCCTTTGAAAAGCCTATCCATTTCTTGACACTCATTAAGAGTGGTTGTAGCTTCAGTGAGGTTATCAAGCAACTGATCTAAATCCAACTGTTGTGACCTCAGAAATTAATGCCACACCCAATTAACAGAGCGTGCCCAGCACATACTCAGGGCATTGGTGGAACATTACCTGGATGATGGTCAGCCAGTGGGTTCTCGAACCCTGTCACGTGATGCGGGACTGGGCGTGAGCCCGGCTACCGTGCGTAATGTCATGTCTGACCTGGAAGAGTTGGGTTTTATTCATTCACCGCATACTTCAGCAGGCCGGGTGCCGACAGTGCAGGGTTACCGATTCTTTGTTGATACCCTGCTATCTATCAAGCCAGTGCAAGACCTTGATCTTGACGATCTGCGCCGGCAATTATCGCCAGATATTGAACTCGGTAGTAAACAATTAATTGAGAGAGCATCTGTACTGTTATCCGGCGTGACGGATCTGGCAAGTGTGGTATCCATTCCAAGGCAGAATCGAACGGGTCTGAAACATATAGAGTTTATCCAATTAAATGATCGCCGTGTTCTGGTTGTGATGGTTTTGGGTAATGATGAAGTGGAAAACAGAATTGTTGATCTGGATCGGGTTTATCAGCCCGCAGAGTTGACCGAGATGGGAAACTTTCTTAATCGACGTTTACAGGGAAGAGACTTCAAGGCGGTTCGCGACGAGATCATTCGAGAAATGAAAGCCGAAAGGGAACATGCCAATAGTGTGATGCTAAAAACCATCGAGATGGCGGAGCAGGTGCTTGATAGTAATAACGATGGTGATTATGTGCTGATGGGTGAAACCAATTTAATGGACTTTGCTGAAATGAGTACCGTTGGCAAATTAAAACACCTGTTTGATGCCTTTCATCAGAAGCAGGAGATACTGCACCTGCTGGATCGTTGCGTTGCCGCAGATGGTATACAGATCTTCATTGGCAATGAGTCAGGATATGAAGTGCTGGATGAATGGAGCGTCGTGACGGCTCCTTATACAGTTGATGGTGACCAGCTGGGCGTATTGGGTGTTATTGGGCCAACCCGTATGGCCTATGATCGTGTGATACCCATCGTCGATATTACGGCACGTTTACTTGGTTCTGCGCTTAAACATGATTGATCATCCATGAAGTGAGTGAAAAGTCCGGGGAAATCTGACCGGATTTCCTTGTTTTTATTCAAATTAACCCAACTTCCGGGGTATATCCGCAGTGTGCCTGTTTTTTCTACGGTTATGAGCGCGTATACTACGCCGCTCCAGAAAGCAGGCGTACTGACAGATTTATCATAAATTTGTTTGAAATCAGTTAAATACAGAGGAAATCATGGCGAATGCATCACAGAATCAGGAAAATACTGCCGCAGATGAAAATATCGAAGAAGTAAGCGACACCCAGGAGACGCTCGCTGAAGACTCTCGTCAGGTGGTTGCTGAGGATATCGATGCGATTCAGGATGCACTCGATGAGGCCAAAACACAGGCTGCTGAAAACTGGGATAAATTCATGCGTTCCCAGGCAGAGCTCGATAACATCATGAAACGGACCAAGCGTGACCTGGAAAACGCACACAGATATGCACTGGAAAAATTTGTTAACGAACTATTGCCAGTACGCGATAGCCTGGAAATGGGCCTGGATCACGCCGAAGGTGAAGATGTTGATCCTGACAAGTTAAAGGAAGGCAGTGAGTTGACCTTAAAAATGCTGGCCCAGGTGATGGAAAAATTTAATATCGTCCAATTGGATCCCAGGGGTGAGGCGTTTAACCCAGAATTGCATGAAGCTATGGCCATGGTGCCCAGTGACGAAGTGGCGCCCAATAACGTCCTGGATGTGATCCAAAGGGGCTACCAGCTCAATGAGCGGCTGATCAGGCCAGCCAGGGTTGTGGTGGCCAAGGCGCTTGACGAATAGTGAATTCAGCAGGCTTAAGGCCTTGAATTATCAATAACATGGCCCAAGCTAGATAACCATTCAATACATACTTTAAAGATTTAGATTTTAGGAGACATTTAACATGGGAAAGATCATCGGAATTGACCTGGGTACGACCAACTCGTGTGTGGCCGTGCTGGAAGGTGGTGAAGCCAAAGTGATCGAAAATGCAGAGGGTGATCGCACCACGCCATCAATCGTTGCATACACATCAGATGATGAATTGCTGGTTGGTCAGTCTGCCAAGCGTCAGGCGGTGACGAATCCCAACAATACATTATTCGCTATCAAGCGTCTGATTGGCCGTCGTTTTGAAGAAGATGCGGTGCAGAAAGACATCAGTCTGGTGCCTTATAACATCGTCAAGGCAGATAACGGCGACGCCTGGGTTGAAGTGAATGGCAACAAAATGGCGCCACCTGAAGTTTCTGCACGTGTTTTGATGAAAATGAAGAAAACGGCCGAGGATTATCTCGGTGAGCCGGTGACAGAAGCCGTGGTGACTGTGCCTGCATACTTTAATGATTCTCAACGTCAGGCAACCAAGGATGCGGGCAAGATCGCCGGTCTGGAAGTTAAGCGTATCATCAATGAGCCAACGGCAGCTGCATTGGCCTATGGTATGGACAAGAAGCGTGGTGACACTACTATCGCAGTGTATGACCTGGGTGGTGGTACTTTTGACGTATCGATTATCGAGATAGCCGAAGTTGATGGCGAGCACCAGTTTGAAGTGTTATCCACTAACGGTGATACATTCCTGGGTGGTGAAGACTTTGACAAGCGCTTGATGGATTTCCTCGTTGAAGAATTCAAGAAGGACCAGGGCGTTGATCTGGCTAATGACCCACTGGCTCTACAGCGTTTGAAAGAAGGCGCAGAGAAAGCCAAGATTGAGCTGTCTTCTTCACAGCAAACTGAAATCAACCTGCCATACATCACGGCAGATGCCTCAGGTCCCAAGCACCTGAACATGAAGATTACGCGTGCCAAGCTTGAATCACTGGTTGATGATCTAATTGCTCGTACCATTGAGCCATGTAAAGTCGCTTTGAACGATGCTGGTGTGTCTGCTTCTGAAATCGATGATGTCATCCTGGTCGGTGGCCAGATTCGTATGCCGAAGGTTCAGGAAGCGGTACAGGAATTTTTTGGCAAGGAACCACGTAAAGACGTAAACCCCGATGAAGCGGTAGCCGTTGGTGCGGCTATTCAGGGTGGTGTACTGGGTGGCGATGTGAAAGATGTCCTGTTACTGGATGTCACACCATTAAGCCTGGGTATCGAAACCATGGGTGGTGTCATGACGAAGCTGATTGAAAAGAACACAACGATCCCTACCAAGGCACAACAGGTATTTTCGACGGCAGATGATAACCAGACAGCGGTTACCGTGCATGTACTGCAGGGTGAGCGTGAGATGGCCGGTGGTAACAAGTCACTGGGTCGCTTTGACCTGAGCGATATTCCACCTGCACCTCGTGGTGTACCGCAAATTGAAGTGGCGTTTGATATTGATTCAAACGGTATTCTGAATGTCTCAGCCAAGGATAAAGCAACGGGTAAAGAACAGTCTATTGTTATCAAGGCATCTTCAGGGTTGAGTGAAGAAGAAGTCGAAGCAATGGTCAATGACGCTGAGTCACATGCTGAGGAAGATCGTAAGGCACGTGAAATGGTCGATGCACAAAATGCAGCAGATAACATGATCCATGCAACGAAAAAGTCACTGGAAGAGTTGGGTGACAAGGTTGATGAGTCCGAGAAGACCTCCATTGAATCAGCAATATCTGAGCTTGAAGAAGCCATGAAGGGCGAAGACAAGGATGCCATTGAAAGCAAGACACAGGCATTGACAGAATTGTCAGGAAAGTTGGCTGAAAAATTATATAGCCAGGCAGGTGCTGATCAAGGTGCGGCAGGTGCAGGTGCTTCAGCGACAGATGCGAATGCAAATGCTGGTGGCGGCAATGATGATGTTGTTGATGCCGAATTTGAAGAAGTAGACGAGGACAAGAAAACGGGCTAACAGCATATCGTTCTGCTGTGATTATCCCGGGCAGTTGTCGGAAATATTCCGGCAGCTGCCTTTGTTCGTTTTAACAGGAATGCATAATTAACACATGTCCAAGAAAGATTATTATGAAGTGTTAGGCGTCGATCGTGGTATTAATGACCGTGATCTAAAAAAAGCCTATCGCCGTATGGCGCAAAAATATCATCCGGACAGAAACCCGGATGATGCTGAAGCTGAGGCTAAATTCAAGGAAGCTAAAGAGGCCTATGAAGTATTAAGCGATCCGCAAAAGCGCGGAGCTTATGATCAATTTGGACATGCCGGAGTAGATCCATCGATGGGTGGAGGCGGAGGCCATGGACCTGGTGGTTTTGGTGACATCTTTAGCGATGTATTTAGTGATATTTTTGGCGGCGGTCGTGGTGGCAGGCAAGGTGGAGCCTATCGCGGCGCAGACTTACGTTACGCGATGGAGTTGACTCTTGAAGATGCCGTTGCCGGAACGACGACCAATATAAAAATTCCTACACAGGTAAAATGTGGTGTTTGTAATGGCTCTGGTGCTAAAAAAGGTACAACACCAAAAACCTGTGAGACCTGCCATGGGCATGGACAGGTCAGAATGCAGCAGGGTTTTTTCTCTGTACAACAAACGTGTCCAGCCTGTCACGGACAGGGAAAAGTCATCACAGATCCTTGTGGTTCCTGCCATGGCAGCGGCAAAGTCAGTCAGACCAAAACGCTTTCAGTTAAGGTACCAGCTGGCGTCGACAATGGTGACCGTATTCGCCTGGCCGGTGAGGGTGAGGCCGGAGAGCAAGGTGGCCCGCCTGGCGACTTATATGTTGAGATATCGGTTAAACGGCATCCCATCTTTACTCGCGAAGACAACCATCTTTATTGTGAGGTGCCAATTAGTTTTGCCACAGTGGCGTTGGGTGGTGAGCTGGAAGTACCCACGCTCTCCGGTAAAGTCTCTCTGAAAATACCTCCTGAAACCCAAAGTGGTAAAAAATTCAGGATTAAAGGCAAGGGAGTTAAGCCGGTTCGTGGTGGGCCGATAGGTGATCTGTACTGTAGAGTAGTCGTTGAGACGCCGGTTAAATTGACGAGCAAACAAAAAGATCTGTTGCGTGAATTTGATGAAAGTGTGCATGAAGGAGGTAAAGGACACAGTCCTCAGGCACATTCCTGGCTGGATGGTGTTAAAGAGTTCTTCGAGAGTTTAAAAGCTTAATCCACAGAGACATTTTCGGGTCTATTCAGTATCCTCTACGTAATCTATATCTAATAAATATAAGGATTTAATATGACGACCAGGGTAGCAGTGGTGGGTGCCGCCGGGCGTATGGGACGCAATCTGATTGTAGCGTGCCATGAAGCAGAGGGTGTAGAACTTACAGTTGCTGTAGAGCAAGTAGGAAATCCATTTGTTAAGGCAGATTCCGGCGAATTAGCAGGCCTTGATGGAAATGGAATAAAAATCATCGACGACATTAATTCAGCAATTGATGATTTCGATGTTCTGATTGATTTCACTGTACCTGAAGCGACCATGAAAATGGTGGATCTGTGTCGATTTACCAACAAGCATATTGTTATTGGTACAACTGGGTTCACCGATCAGCAAAAAGCGAAGATCAATACAGCTGGACAGCATATTTCCATCGTTCTTGCACCCAATATGAGTGTTGGTGTCAATTTATGCTTTAAATTACTGGATATGGCAGCCAGGGTAATGGGTAATGATGTCGATATCGAGATTATTGAAGCCCATCATCGAGACAAGATCGATGCACCTTCAGGGACGGCACTGGGGATGGGGGAAGTGATTGCTGACGCACTGGGCCGGGACCTGAAGCGATGTGCCGTATACGGACGCCAGGGCAGGACGGGTAGTCGAAGTCGAGAAGAAATTGGTTTTGAAACTATCCGGGCTGGCGATATTGTTGGTGAACATACTGCCATGTTTGCTGATATTGGTGAGCGCGTCGAGATTACCCATAAAGCTTCCAGTCGCATGACCTTTGCCAAGGGTGCAGTACGCGCAGCAGTATGGCTAATGCAACATAAATCGGGGCTGTTTGATATGCAGGATGTATTAGGGCTTCGAGACGAGTAGTCCAGCTGTTACTTATTATTGAGCTGTACTTCAATTTTTCCATTTACCGTAACCTGTATCAGCTGCTTCCCTGATTGAATGGGGGGTGCTGAGCTGGTTTCGGCCATGTTTGAAGCCATGCGGGCATGCATGAGCTGTGGCCGCGGATGACTGGTTGAGATATTCATGTCGACCAGGCGATATTTTTTCCGGTGCATACCATTGGTAATCTGGCGCGCACGGTCCTGAAAATTATTAATCGCTTCGTCAATTAGCTGGTTTTCTATCAAACGTCTACGTTGTTCGGAAACGTCATAGCGGATACTTTCTATTAATACATGATTTTGTAGTCGTCCAAGCAAAGGACTTAGTTCTGCCGCTTTCGTACTTTTTACCTCCAGTGTCTGACGACTACGCCAACCAGTAATCTTCTGTTTCCTGTAAACAGGCGTGGTATTAAAGCTTCCAGTCTGTGCCGTGACATCTTTTTGATTCAGGATGGATAATGCTTTGAGAATGCGGTCACTGACCTCATCCGAAGTGGTTTAGCATCATCGGCTTCACTGACAGCGTATAGTGTTACCTGTAGCTCGTCCTGGGGGACTTCCTGGCTGGCGCTGGCTGATAGGGAGACATGATCATAATGTAGTGCTACTTCATGTGCGTTAACCGGCATGCAAAGGCAAAGAATGAATAATGTGGTGAATACGCGTGTGATCATTGTGGTTATTCCTGCGTGTTTGTCAGTAAGCTCATTATTCTACGCCAGATTGCAGTAATTCTGCTCGACAGAATCGAGGGGAATGCGTAAACTCACCGCCCAGCCGAAGTAGTGCACTTACACTACGATTGCGATAAATAACCGAACGGGATGAATTGAATAATTCTTCCCGTTTTGTGTGTCTGAACCCTGCGTTTTCGAGGATAGTTGATGGGAAAACCGGCCCTGCTGGCACTTGCTGATGGAAGCCTCTTTTATGGGGACAGCATTGGTATTGACGGGTTAAGCAGCGGTGAGGTGGTTTTTAACACCGCCATGACCGGTTACCAGGAAATACTCACAGACCCTTCTTATGCGCGTCAGATGGTGACGCTGACCTATCCCCATATCGGCAATGTCGGCGTTAACGATAATGACGCTGAATCTGAAAATATTCATGTTGCGGGTTTAATTATTCGAGATTTACCACTGCGTTCCAGTAACTGGCGGGAGCAAATGACCCTGCCTGATTATCTGGAAAAGCATGGCATTGTTGCGATTGCCAATATTGATACCCGGCGACTAACCCGCATCCTGCGAGATAAAGGCGCACAAAACGGTTGTCTGGTGGCCGGTGACAATATTGATGAAGCGGCAGCACTTGAAGCAGCGAGGGCCTTTGCCGGCCTGGCAGGCATGGATCTGGCGAAACAGGTGACCACAGACAAAACTTACCAGTGGTCGGCAGGTGAGTGGCAGCTGGAAGGCGATCAATTTCAGCAGCCGGAAGCGTCGCAGTACAAGGTTGTGGCCTACGACTTTGGCGTGAAGCGAAATATCTTACGTATGTTGTTACAGCGTGGTTGTGATGTGACGGTGGTGCCTGCTACGACACCAGCAGAAGAAGTACTATCCATGCAACCGGATGGCGTGTTTCTATCCAACGGCCCCGGCGATCCCGAGCCCTGTGATTATGCGATTGAGGCAATCCAGCAGGTACTGGAAAAACAGTTACCGGTTTTCGGTATCTGTCTTGGACACCAGCTATTGTCTTTGGCCAGCGGCGCGAAAACTACCAAGATGAAATTCGGTCACCATGGGGCAAACCACCCGGTGCAGGATCTGGATTCAAGGCAGGTAATGATCACGAGCCAAAACCATGGTTTTGCCGTTGATGAAGATTCCTTGCCAGCAAATTTGCAGGCTACGCATAAATCGTTATTTGATGGCTCATTGCAGGGTGTAGAAAGAACTGATTGCCCGGCTTACAGCTTTCAGGGGCATCCTGAAGCGAGCCCTGGTCCACACGATGTGTCACCATTGTTTGATCGGTTCATCGCCTTAATGCAGGAACGCAAGGATGCCTAAACGTTCCGATATTCAATCCATCCTTTTGATTGGTGCGGGTCCCATTGTTATTGGCCAGGCCTGTGAGTTTGATTATTCCGGTGCACAAGCCTGTAAGGCGCTACGTGAAGAGGGTTATCGCGTCATTCTTGTCAATTCTAACCCCGCCACCATCATGACTGACCCGAATATGGCTGACGCTATTTATATCGAGCCAATCGAGTGGCAGACGGTGGCACAAATCATTGAGAAAGAACGACCTGATGTGTTGTTACCGACCATGGGTGGACAGACGGCACTGAACTGCGCGCTGGACCTGGATCGGGAAGGCGTGCTGGAAAAAAATGGCGTCGAGATGATTGGTGCGAAACGTGAAGCTATCGATATGGCTGAGGACCGCGACAAGTTCCGTGTGGCGATGACCGAAATTGGTTTGAATATGCCCAAGTCCGCGATTGCTCACAGTATGGAAGAGGCATGGCAGGTACAGGCAAGCCTGGGCTTTCCAACCATTATTCGACCTTCATTTACCATGGGCGGCAGTGGTGGTGGTATTGCATACAATAAGGAAGAGTTTGAAGCCATTTGTAGTCGGGGGCTGGATGCGTCACCAACGACCGAGATCCTGCTGGAACAATCCATACTCGGCTGGAAAGAATACGAGATGGAAGTGGTTCGTGATAGCAAGGACAATTGCATCATTATCTGTTCTATTGAAAACTTTGATCCGATGGGGGTGCATACCGGTGACTCTATTACTGTTGCACCAGCACAAACACTGACAGACAAGGAATACCAGATCATGCGTGATGCATCGATCAAGGTATTACGCAAGATTGGCGTTGATACTGGTGGTTCTAATGTGCAGTTTTCAGTGAATCCAGATAATGGTGAACTCATCATTATTGAAATGAATCCACGGGTCTCGCGTTCCTCAGCGCTTGCTTCAAAAGCGACTGGCTTTCCGATTGCCAAGGTCGCAGCCAAGCTGGCAGTAGGTTATACCCTGGATGAACTGAGTAACGAAATCACTGGCGGCGCAACACCGGCTTCATTTGAACCGACGATTGATTATGTTGTCACTAAAATTCCACGTTTTACCTTTGAAAAATTCCCACAGGCTGATGATCGCTTAACGACGCAAATGAAGTCTGTGGGTGAGGTAATGGCGATTGGTCGCAATTTTCAGGAATCACTACAAAAAGCCCTGCGCGGATTAGAAATTGGCATTCATGGTTTTGATGAAATTATGCAGGCAGATGACGAGGATGTTGCCGAACGCTTAAGTCGTGAACTTCGCGAGGCAGGTGCTGAAAGGATTTTATATGTTGGTGAAGCCTTTCGTGAAGGTCAGTCACTTGAGCAAGTATTTGAGCAGACAAAAATCGATCCATGGTTTCTGTCACAGGTAGAAGATTTATTGGTTGATGAGCGTGAGCTCAAAGGGAAATCGCTCGCCGATCTAAGTCGCCAGGACATCTATCAGCTGAAGCGTAAAGGTTTTTCCGATCAACGTTTATCTGTATTGCTTGCATGTAAAGAGTCGGATGTCAGGCAGCGTCGTTTTGATAATGATATCCACCCGGTTTACAAGCGTGTTGATTCCTGCGCCGCAGAATTTGCAGCCACGACGGCTTACATGTACTCCACATATGAAGAAGAGTGTGAGTCGCCACCAACAGATAATGAAAAAATTATGGTACTTGGTGGCGGCCCTAACCGGATTGGGCAGGGCATTGAATTTGACTATTGTTGTGTGCATGCTGCATTTGCCTGTCGTGATGATGGTTATGAAACCATCATGGTTAACTGTAATCCCGAGACCGTTTCGACCGATTACGATACCTCCGATCGCCTGTACTTTGAGCCGCTGACGCTGGAAGACGTACTGGAAATACTGCACGTCGAGAACCCTAAGGGCGTAATTGTGCAGTATGGTGGTCAGACGCCGTTGAAACTGGCGCGCGACCTCGAGGCCGCAGGCGCACCCATAATCGGAACTTCACCCGATTCCATCGACCTGGCAGAAGACCGTGAGCGTTTTCAGCAAATGCTCCACAATGCCAATCTGCAACAACCACCCAATAGAACAGCCACCAGTGCCGATGGAGCGGTCGCTCTGGCGAATGAAATTGGTTATCCATTGGTGGTACGCCCTTCCTATGTACTGGGTGGCCGTGCGATGGAAATCGTGCACAGCGATGAAGACCTTGATCGATATATGCACGAGGCAGTACAGGTTTCCAATGATTCGCCAGTATTGTTAGATCACTTTCTCGATCACGCGATTGAAGTGGATGTGGACGCAGTATCTGATGGTGAGGAAGTTATCATTGCTGGCATCATGCAGCATATTGAACAGGCTGGTATCCACTCCGGTGACTCCGCCTGTTCATTACCGCCTTATTCTTTAAGTGATGACATTATCGGACAAATTAAGGCGCAAACACGCGTGATGGCCAAAGACCTGAACGTATTGGGTTTGATGAATGTGCAGTTTGCAGTTCAAGGCAACGAGATATATGTTCTGGAAGTTAACCCGCGAGCCTCTCGTACCGTGCCTTTTGTATCCAAGGCGACAGGCATCCCTTTTGCCAAGGTGGCAGCACGTTGTATGACTGGCATTTCAATTGCCCAGCAAGGCATAAAAGAACCCTCAATCTTTAAGCACTTTGCGGTCAAGGAAGCGGTTTTTCCATTCATCAAGTTCCCAGAAGTTGATCCTATTCTGGGTCCGGAAATGAAATCAACCGGTGAGGTGATGGGTGCTGCAAGGGAGTTTGGAGCAGCTTACGCCAAGGCTCAACTGGGCGCTGGTAATGTTTTGCCAGAAACCGGTAATGCCTTATTAAGTGTGCGTAATGCTGACAAAGAAGGTGTTGTTGAGCTTGCCAGGGAATTGCTTGAGTTAGGCTTTGGCCTGGTAGCAACCCACGGCACAGCCAGTGTAATTCAGGCGGCTGGGCTGGATTGTTTGTCGGTTAATAAGGTTCAGGAAGGTCGTCCACATCTTGTTGATATGATTAAAAATGAGCAGGTTACCTGTATCATCAACACAACAGAGGGAAGACAGGCGATAGCCGATTCCTTTGAAATTCGTCGTAATGCCCTTCAGCATAAGGTTTATTACACCACCACATTGGCGGGTGGGCACGCGACTTGTATGGCCTTAAAGTATGTGGATCATCAGGAAATCAACCGTTTGCAGGATATACACCAAGAGATAGCTAATGGATAAGGTTTATTTAACAGTCAGTGGTGCAGAGGCACTACGCGAAGAGCTCAAGAATCTGAAAACAGTGGTCCGACCCAAAATTGTAAAGGATATTGCGGTTGCCCGGGAGCATGGAGATTTGAAAGAAAATGCTGAATATCATGCCGCAAGGGAGCAGCAAAGTTTTTGCGAGGGTCGAATTAAGGACATAGAAGGCAAGCTATCGAATGCCGAGGTTATCGATGTCTCCAAGGTTGATGCGAACGGCAAGGTGATCTTCGGTGCTACAGTTGACTTGATGGATGAAGATACCGAGGAGGAAATCACATACAAACTCGTTGGCGAAGATGAGGCTGATATTAAAAGCAATAAAATTTCTATTACTTCCCCGGTAGCCCGTGCGCTGATAGGTAAACAGGAAGGTGATATTGCAGAGGTTCAGGCCCCTGGGGGCGTGAAGAGTTATGAGATTGTTGAAGTCAGGTACGTGGTTTAGTCGTTTTATTTAAATCGAATGACCACATTTTGCGGATTACGTCGAAATAAAGTAGCGATATTACCTACACGCTGAACCAGTTCGGATTTACTGCTTTTAAGTAATTGTTGAATAATTTCATCACGTTCTGTTCTATCACTAGCGCTAATCTTTACTTTAACCAGCTCATGCTTTTGTAATGCTTCATCCAGCGAAGCGAGTATATTGTCCGTCAGGCCTGCAGCACCCAGAAGCACAATAGGTTTGCGACTGTGAGCAAGCTGTTTGAGGATTTTCTTTTGTTTTTGGGTTAGTGAATTCATGCATGGGATGATTCACGAATGCACCCATGACTGCAATGACTCTATTGAGATAGATGTGACAAACTCGAAGAAAAAATCAAAAGGCGGTAACAGATCGGCATGGATGCAGGAGCATCTGGATGACATCTATGTTCAACAGGCCAATGCCGAGGGTTGGCGTTCACGAGCAGTTTATAAATTACAGGAAATTGACAAAAAAGATCGCTTGATTCGTCCTGGAATGCGGATTGTTGACTTAGGTGCAGCCCCCGGTGGCTGGTCGCAATATGCAACTCAGAAGCTGAAAGGTAATGGACAGGTAATTGCGACTGATATCTTACCCATGGACAGTTTGCCTGATGTGACCTTTATTCAGGGTGATTTTACCGAGCAGGCTGTATTCAATGAATTAATGATTGAGTTACAAGGTGAGACAGTGGACCTTGTAATAAGTGATATGGCCCCCAATATGAGTGGAATGAAGGCAATGGATCAACCAAGATCCATGTATCTCGTTGAATTAGCACTGGATTTAGCAACCCAGGTGCTGGCAAGTGAAGGGGTATTTCTCACCAAGGTGTTTCAGGGAGAAGGATTTGAAGCTCTGATGAAGGAGTTGAGAGGGCGTTTTGTGTCGGTCAGTAGCCGCAAACCTGCGGCTTCCCGTGCCAGGAGTAGGGAAATCTACCTGCTGGCAAAGGGTATTAGATAGTGCTGACAACACGTGTACTACGCGTTAATTAGGAGTTGAATGGGTTAGTGACCCAGTCGAAGGTAGGTAACTGTGAATGATATGGCAAAAAATATAATCCTGTGGGTGATCATTGCGATCGTCCTCATTTCTGTTTTTAATGGGTTTACGCAGCAGGCTGGCCGCAAAGGCAAGCTGGATTACTCTGATCTGATTACCCAGGTGAAACAGGGGCAGATCCGTGATGTTTCCATTCAGGGTCGAGTTATCAAGGGAAAGACAGCCAATGGCCAAAACTTCGAGACTTACAATCCGGAAACTGACAATACGCCACTGATCACAACATTGTTTGATAATAATGTCAGGGTTAAAGGCGAGCCACCAGAAACACAGCCACTGCTAGTGACCTTATTAATTCACTGGTTCCCATTATTGTTGATCATTGGTTTATACCTGTTCTTTATGCGCCAGATGCAAGGTGGCGGCGGTAGAGGCGGTGCCTTGTCTTTTGGTAAGAGCAAACACAAAATGTTTGGCGAAGACCAGGTCAAGATCACTTTTAATGATGTTGCCGGTGTAGAGGAAGCCAAGGAAGAGGTCTTTGAACTGGTCGAATTCCTGCGTGACCCCTCCAAGTTTCAGAAATTAGGCGGCAACATCCCCCGCGGTGTATTGATGGTCGGTTCACCGGGTACAGGTAAGACGCTGTTGGCCAAGGCTATTGCTGGCGAGGCCAAGGTGCCATTTTTCAGTATCTCAGGCTCTGACTTTGTTGAAATGTTTGTTGGTGTGGGTGCATCGCGTGTACGCGACATGTTCGATCAGGCTAAAAAGCATTCTCCCTGCATTATCTTTATCGATGAAATCGATGCAGTCGGTCGCCACCGTGGTGCAGGCCTAGGTGGTGGGCATGATGAGCGTGAGCAGACATTAAACCAGTTGCTGGTCGAAATGGATGGTTTTGAAGGAGGCGAAGGTGTGATCGTGGTTGCCGCAACCAACCGGCCAGACGTGCTTGACCCCGCATTGTTGCGCCCCGGTCGTTTTGATCGACAGGTTGTTGTGCCTTTACCTGATGTTCGTGGCAGAGAACAGATCCTCAAGGTCCATGCCCGCAAAGTAGCCCTGCAGGATGAAACACCATTGCAGTTAATTGCGCGTGGTACACCGGGTTTTTCTGGTGCTGATCTGGCGAACCTGGTTAATGAGGCTGCTTTGTTTGCTGCCCGCGCAAACAAAAAGAATGTTGATATGGAAGACTTCGAAAAGGCCAAAGACAAAATCATGATGGGCGCCGAACGCCGTTCCATGGTGATGTCAGAGGATGAGAAAAAGCTGACGGCCTTTCACGAAGCCGGCCATGCGATCGTTGGCCGACTGGTACCGGAACATGATCCAGTTTATAAGGTCACCATTATTCCTCGCGGTCGTGCGCTGGGTGTGACCATGTTTTTGCCTGAAGAGGATCGATATAGCCATTCAAAACGGCGACTGACATCATCTATTTGCAGCCTGTTCGGCGGTCGAATTGCTGAAGAACTAATATTTGGTCACGATCAGGTGACAACGGGTGCATCGAATGACATTGAGCGTGCGACTGATCTTGCGCGCAATATGGTGACCAAATGGGGCCTGTCAGACAAGATGGGGCCGTTAGCCTATGGTGAAGATGACGGTGAGGTTTTTCTTGGACGTTCGGTTACCCAGCACAAAGCGATGTCCGATCGCACAGCACAGGAAATTGATGCTGAAATCCGCGCCTTGATTGATTCAACCTATAGTGAAGCTGAGCGGTTGTTGAAGGAAAACCGGGATAAACTGGATATCATGGCAGAGGCTTTGCTGAAATATGAGACGATCGATAGCGACCAGATTGATACGATTATGGAAGGTAAAGTACCTGGTCCTCCCAGGGACTGGTCTGATACGACACCACCTTCTGGAGATTCTGGTGGCGATGAAGAAACTGAGTCAAAGAAGAAAGACTCCAGTAAGCCTATAGGTGGGCCAGCGGGTCAACATTAAGGGTACTTCTCTTAATTGTCTTTTTCCGCGATTGCTGTGTCAGCTCCGTGCTCGAATCCTCATGTATGTGTTTATACACTGCGGTTCTGTGCGCGGTGCTTCCTTGCACTCACGAAAAAATCCTAATTAATTGTAGCACCCTAATGTCGTTTCGTATGAAATGGTATTTGAATAGGCACCGGTAAATCCGGTGCCTTTTTGTTTTACAGAGTATGAATACATCACACACCAAACCCAAAGTAATGGGGATTTTAAACGTTACCCCGGATTCTTTTTCTGATGGTGGGCAATATCTGGCAACGGAAGATGCCGTATCGCATGCGCTAGAGATGGTTAGCCAGGGTGCCGATATGATCGACATCGGTGGCGAATCAACCCGGCCTGGAGCCGATGAAATCAGCGTTGATGATGAATTAAAACGTGTATTACCTGTTATTGAGTCACTTCGTGATCAAAGTGATGTGACGATATCGATCGACACGTCAAAAGCCGATGTGATGAGGGCGGCTATTGAGGCAGGCGCCAACATGATTAACGATGTTGCTGCATTGCGTATGGAAAATGCATTGCAGACCGCAGCAGAGCTAGATGTGCCTGTGTGCTTGATGCATATGCAGGGAGAGCCTAGAACCATGCAGCAATCTCCCTACTATGATGCTGGAGTCGTTTCTGAAGTAAAAGCATTCCTCGCAGATCGAATTGAGGCTGCAATTGATGCGGGAATCAAAAGGTCAAACTTACTGATCGACCCCGGCTTTGGATTTGGTAAAACACTTCAGCATAATTACCAGTTGCTCGCCGGACTCAACGATTTTTCTGATCTTGGATTACCGATTCTGGTTGGACTGTCGCGTAAAAGCATGATTGGTAATTTATTGAATACCGATGTCGGTGACCGCCTTGCAGGTAGTTTGGCAGCGGCAGTTATAGCCGTACACAATGGCGCTAACGTATTACGGGTCCATGATGTGAGGGAAACATCGCAGGCTGTAGAGGTTATTCATGCCTGTCATGAAGCGAATAACCTTATAAATCCTTAAGTAAGCTAAACTATTCGAATTATGAGTATGAATAAGAAATATTTCGGGACCGATGGCATTCGTGGTCGAGTAGGGGGTGATGTTATTAATCCTGAATTCGTACTCAAGCTTGGCTGGGCGGCGGGTCGTGTCATGTCATCTGAGGGCTGTTCTAAAGTGGTTATTGGTAAGGACACTCGAATTTCAGGTTACATGCTGGAGTCCGCGTTGGAAGCAGGCTTCTCTGCAGCAGGAGTGGATGTCCTGCTCAGCGGTCCCGTGCCAACACCTGCGGTGGCATATTTAACTCGTACCTTGCATGCGTGTGCAGGCGTGGTGATCAGCGCATCACATAACCCACATCACGATAATGGCATTAAGTTTTTCGATGCACATGGTAGTAAGTTGTCAGATGAGGCCGAGTTGGCCATTGAGTCCATGTTGGAAGTATCGATGGAAACAGTCGAATCCGAACATCTGGGCAAGGCCCACCGTATCGATAACGCGGATGCCCGCTATATTGAAGCCTGTAAATCTACTGTGCCTGCAAGCATATCCTTATCCGGATTAAAGGTCGTTGTGGACTGTGCCCATGGGGCTGCCTATCACATCGCACCCCAGATGTTTAGTGAATTGGGTGCGAATGTCATTCCAATCGGCGTGCAACCCGATGGTTTAAATATCAACCTCGATTGTGGTGCGACCAGTTTGGATGCATTGCAACAGACTGTCACAGAAAATCACGCGGATCTGGGGATTGCCCTGGATGGAGATGCGGACCGTATCATGATGATTGATCATCTGGGGAATGTGATCGACGGAGACCAGGTCATCTATATGATCACTCGAGATCGTTTGCGTACAGAAACAATGAAAGGTCCCGTTGTTGGAACTTTGATGAGCAATCTTGGTCTGGAGAAGGCCGTAGAAGAGATGGGACTGACTTTTATTCGAGCAGGGGTGGGTGATCGTTATGTGATGCAAAGGCTCATGCAGGATGGAGGTATTATTGGCGGAGAGCCCTCAGGGCATGTCATTTGCCTGGATAAAACCACTACCGGTGACGGTATTATCGCGGCACTCCAGGTTTTGAATGCAATGTTGGAGGAGGGCTTGCCACTAGCGGAATTGAGTCAGGGCATGCAGCGCTTTCCTCAAACGATGGTCAACGTGCCTGTTCCAGCGATATTAAAGCCGGATCAACTGGCTTCAGCGGATGGTCTGGTTAATGATGCTGAGAATCAACTCAATGGGAATGGACGGATTTTACTCCGGCCTTCAGGCACTGAGCCCCTGGTCAGGGTGATGGTTGAAGGAGAGGATGAAAAGCTTATTCAAGACGTCGCCAACCAGCTAGCGGAGAAGGTTTCAGCGTCACTCTAGGGGTGGGTAAAAAGCGTTGTTTTTATTGCTTTCCTGTGCCTCTGCCGCTATGCTTCGCGCCCTGATTTTTAAGCAAAAATAAGGATTTAGCTCATGCGTCAGCCTCTCGTAGCCGGAAACTGGAAAATGAATGGTTCCCGCGACAGTATCAATGAACTTCTGGATGGCATTCTTGCGGGAATGGATTCAGTTGAGAAAGCTGAAGTCGCAGTTTGTGCGCCCTATGTCTATTTGTCACAGGTGGCGGATAAGCTGGCAGGATCATCTGTGGCCTGGGGTTCACAGAATGTTAATGACAATGAATCTGGCGCCTTTACTGGTGAAATATCCGCTTCTATGCTGAAAGACTTTGGCTGCAAATATGTCATTGTCGGTCATTCAGAACGCCGTACCATTTATGGTGAGACCGATGTAGATGTCACCAAGCGTTTTATGGCAGCACAGGCGGGTGGTTTTATTCCGATTCTTTGTGTAGGTGAATTACTGGAAGAGCGTGAGGCTGGTACGACAAATGAAGTCGTCGCACGCCAACTAGATGCAGTTATCGATCAAGCTGGAATTGCGGCAATTGGTCAATGTGTGATCGCCTATGAGCCGGTTTGGGCAATTGGTACTGGCAAGGTAGCAACGCCAGACCAGGCACAGGAAGTGCATGCCATGATTCGTAGCAAGCTGGCTGGTCTGGATGCTGATGTTGCATCCAAGGTACAGATTCTCTATGGCGGCAGTATGAAACCAGATAATGCTAAAGAGCTGATCGGTATGGAAGATATTGATGGCGGTCTAATCGGTGGTGCTTCACTCAAGGCGGAAGACTTCTTGGGCATTTGCACAGCGGCAAATTAATTAATTCAAGTAGTACGAGATAATCATGTATACAGCAATGGTCATTCTGGATGTTCTGCTGGCGATAGCTTTAATCGCACTAGTTTTGCTACAGCAGGGAAAAGGTGCGGATGCTGGTGCAGCTTTTGGTAGCGGTTCATCTGGCACCGTGTTTGGTGCAGCAGGTGGTGCATCAGTCATGCAAAAAATCACGACCTGGGTTGCGATTGGTTTTTTTGTTGTGACCATGGCTTTATCAGTCATGGCCAAAGACAGGGTAAGCTCGGCTGTACAGCAAGCCAAACCGACCAGTGTGGTAGCCGATGCCGTCCCAGTAGAACCGGAAAGTAAGCCATCATCGGTTGGTTTTGTTCCAGAGGAAGCTACCCAGTCTGAAAATATTGATGTCATTCCGGTAACTGAAGGGGCTGAAATAGAGTTACCAGCACTGCCGGCTGAAGCTGAAATACCTGAATCAATATCAGATTCACCTGTTATTCCTGAATAAATACCAGCAGCAGTTTAAATTGCCGATGTGGTGGAATTGGTAGACACGCTATCTTGAGGGGGTAGTGGCGAGAGCCGTGCCGGTTCGACTCCGGCCATCGGCACCATAGTTTTAGGGCGATATTTAGCTGAATAAATTACTTATAGCGCTACAAGAAATACAAAGTCGCTTTATATAGTTGAATTGATTAAATTTCAGTCTGTTTAGGAGCTTGTTGTCAATATTGACAGCCGTGGGGGGGTCACCTATTCTGCCCCTCCTTTGTGGCCGGTTGGCTAGCTGGACGCACATACTACGGGGAGCATCGTGTTAGAGAATTATCTACCGGTCTTAATTTTTCTGGCAATTGGCCTGTTATTTGGCATCGGGCCTATGTTGGCAGGGTTTGTATTGGGTCCCAGACGCCCAGATGAGAAAAAAAATTCACCTTTTGAGTGCGGATTTGAGGCATTTGAAGACTCCCGCATGAAATTCGATGTTCGCTATTACCTGGTAGCTATCCTGTTTATCATTTTTGATCTTGAAATCGCCTTTCTGTTTCCCTGGGCCATTGTGCTTGAGGATCTGGGGCCGCAACAATTATTCGCCATGATTGCTATGGGTATATTCCTCCTCATTCTAGTCGTGGGTTTTATCTACGAATGGAAAAAGGGCGCACTGGAATGGGAATAAAGATGCGAGCAGAAAGCAGGGGCCCCGCAGAGCTGGGATGCAAACGGCCGCGAGTTATAGCCTGCCTGATATATGCATCAACCGTAGATGAGGCACTACAGTGAGCATCGAAGGTATTCTCGAAGAAGGTTTTGTTACCACATCAGCCGACAAGCTGATTAACTGGGCACGCACGGGTTCGTTGTGGCCAATGACCTTTGGGCTTGCGTGCTGTGCGGTAGAAATGATGCAGGCGGGTGCATCTCGATACGATCTTGATCGTTTTGGCGTTATATTTCGTCCCAGTCCCCGCCAGTCTGATGTCATGATTGTGGCAGGTACACTTTGCAATAAACTGGGACCAGCTTTACGTAAGGTTTATGATCAGATGTCAGAACCCCGCTGGGTGATTTCTATGGGGTCCTGCGCCAATGGGGGTGGATATTACCATTACTCCTATTCAGTTGTACGTGGTTGTGACCGTATTGTTCCTGTTGATATCTATGTGCCGGGTTGTCCACCGACCGCTGAAGCACTGTTATACGGAATTATTCAGTTACAGGAAAAAATCAAACGTACGAACACCATCGCGCGTTAATTTTCAGGGATCTTGATGAGGCAAACACTCACACAATTGCTTGATGCGCTTGATAAAAAGCTGTCTTCAAAGATTACTTCTACAAATATTGCATTCAATGAGCTTACCATTGAGATCAATGCATCAGACTCCCACGGAGTTTGTGAAACGCTCAGAGATGAATTTGATTTTGATCAGTTGATAGATGTCTGCGGCGTTGATTACTCGCATTATGGTATGGATGAGTGGCAAACAAACAGTGCAACAGGTACCGGATTTTCCCGAGGGTTTAATTCAAAAACTCATGGCCGAGGCCAATCAGTCAAGCAGGTAGATGCTGAAGCAAAACAACCTGCTCGATATGCCGTTGTTTACCACTTGATGTCCATAACTAATAATCAGCGACTACGTGTGAAGGCGTTTTGTGCTGAGGATGAATTCCCGATTATCGATAGTGTTGTGGACTTATGGCCATCCGCTAACTGGTTTGAACGCGAAGCATTTGATCTATTTGGTATTGTGTTTCAAGGTCATCCAGACCTGCGTCGCCTTCTTACTGACTATGGTTTTATTGGCCATCCATTTCGCAAAGATTTTCCACTGTCTGGTAACGTAGAAATGCGTTATGACGCAGACAAGGGCAGGGTAGTTTACGAGCCAGTTAGTATTGAACCCCGTGTACTGGTTCCAAGAATTGTACGTAAAGCTTCAGGTGAGACCAATGCCTGAGATTAAAAACTTTACGATGAACTTCGGCCCTCAGCATCCGGCTGCGCATGGTGTGTTGAGATTAGTGCTTGAAATGGATGGTGAGACCATCGTACGTGCTGACCCCCATGTTGGTTTGTTGCACAGGGCGACAGAGAAGCTTGCCGAGAGTAAGCCATTCAATCAGAGCATTGGTTACATGGATCGTCTGGATTATGTATCCATGATGTGTAATGAACATGCCTATGTCATGACCATCGAAAAGCTGCTTGGTTTGGAAGTGCCAGAACGTGCGCAGTATATCCGTGTCATGTTTGATGAAATTACACGTATCCTGAATCATTTACTGTGGTTGGGTGCGCACGCTCTTGATGTTGGCGCGATAACGATGTTTCTGTATTGCTTTCGTGAACGAGAAGACTTGATGGATGTTTACGAGGCCGTATCGGGCGCACGTTTGCACGCAACTTATTACCGCCCCGGTGGTGTGTACCGTGACCTTCCCAATGTAATGCCTAAATATCAGGAATCTCGCTGGCATTCTGAAAAAGAAGTGGATCGAATGAATGAAAACCGCCAGGGTTCCGTGCTGGATTTCCTTGATGACTTCTGTGCCAATTTCCCGGATCGGGTTGATGAATATGAAACCTTACTTACTGATAATCGGATCTGGAAACAACGTCTGGTTGATATTGCAGTGGTTTCACCTGAGCGCGCGATAGCCCTTGGTTTTACGGGACCAATGTTGAGGGGCTCTGGGGTTGAATGGGACCTTCGCAAGAAACAGCCCTATGAAGTTTACGACAAGATGGATTTTGATATTCCCGTCGGTACCAATGGCGACTCCTATGATCGTTATCTGGTTCGTGTCGAAGAGATGCGTCAGTCGAATCGTATTATTAAACAGTGTGTTGGCTGGCTAAGAGCCAACCCGGGACCAGTGATAGCCCAGGATCATAAAGTCACGCCACCTAATCGCGAAGCGATGAAGGATGACATGGAAGCACTTATTCATCACTTCAAGTTATTTACCGAAGGGTATTGTGTCCCTGAAGGTGAGGCCTATGCAGCTGTTGAACACCCTAAAGGTGAATTTGGTACTTATATTGTTTCTGATGGTGCGAACAAACCCTATCGCCTGAAAATACGTGCTCCGGGTTTTGTGCATTTATCAGGTTTCGATGAAATGGTACGTGGTCACATGTTATCTGATGTGGTCGCCGTAATTGGTACCCAGGACATTGTATTTGGTGAGGTGGATCGATGACTGACACTTATACACTATCTGATGAATTAAAAGCGGGAATTGATCATTGGGTTGCCAAGTATCCTTCTGACCAGAAGCAATCTGCTGTTATCTCAGCGTTAACCATGGTGCAGGAAGCCGATGGTGGCTGGTTAAAAACAGAAATGATGGATGCTGTAGCTGATTATCTTGAGATGCCTAAGATCGCTGTTTACGAAGTGGCCTCTTTTTATTCCATGCTGGAAACAGAGCCCGTTGGTAGAAACATCGTGGCCTTTTGTACCAATATCTCCTGCATGTTGCGTGGCGCTGAAGAGATGGTGAAACATACCGAGAGAAAACTCGGGATAAAACTTGGTGAAACCACTAAAGATGGACGGATTACCTTAAAGATGGAGGAAGAGTGTCTGGCGGGATGTACCGGTGCGCCAATGATGACAGTGAATGGTCACTACCATGAAAACCTGACGCTTGAAGGTATTGATGAAATCCTGGACGGACTTGAGTAAGCGATATGAGTGAACATCCACAAGTCTGTTTTGCCACACTGGGTCAGGACGAACCCTGGACGCTAGCTAATTATAAAAAGCTCGGTGGCTATGAAGCCTGGGAAAAAATCCTCAAGGAAAAGACACCGCCAGAAGAGATTATTGAAGAGGTTAAAAAATCCGTGCTACGTGGACGCGGTGGAGCAGGTTTTCCAACCGGCCTGAAGTGGAGCTTTTTACCTCGCAATGCGCCCGGGCAGAAATACGTGGTTTGTAATTCGGATGAAAGTGAGCCAGGCACGTGTCACGATCGTGATATCTTGCGCTACAACCCACATGCCTTAGTGGAGGGAATGGCGATCGCCTGTTATGCCATGGGGGCTACCGTTGGTTATAACTATATGCGTGGTGAATTTCACCATGAGCCATTTCATCGTTTTGAAGATGCGCTGATTGAAGCACGCGAAGCAGGCTACCTGGGTGAAAATCTCATGGGCTCCGGTGTAGATGTCCAGCTACATGGTCACCTGGGCGCTGGTGCCTATATTTGCGGTGAAGAAACCGCATTGCTTGAATCACTGGAAGGCAAGAAAGGCCAGCCACGTTTTAAACCACCATTTCCCGCGAATTATGGTTTGTATGGTAAACCCACAACAATTAATAACACTGAATCACTCGCTTCAGTACCGACCATTATGCGCAAGGGTGGTCAATGGTTTCTGGACCAGGGAAAGCCCAATAATGGTGGTGTAAAAATCTTTTCTGTATCCGGACATATAAATAAACCGGGTAACTATGAAATCAAATTAGGTACACCGTTTTCTGAATTGTTAGAAATGGCTGGCGGTGTACTGAATGGAAATAAATTAAAAGGTGTCATTCCAGGTGGTTCTTCCATGCCAGTTATTCCTGCCGACACCATTATGGAATGCACGATGGATTATGACTCACTGAGTCAGGCTGGATCAGGTTTGGGATCAGGTGCCGTGATTGTCATGGATGAAACGACTGATATGGTTAAGGCACTGCAACGTTTATCAAGATTTTACTATGCAGAGTCCTGTGGTCAGTGCACGCCCTGTCGTGAAGGTGGTGCATGGTTATATCGTATTGTCACAAGAATTATCGAAGGCCAGGGTTCCATGCAGGATATTGAGACACTCGAGCGTGCGGCTGGTGCCATTGAAGGTCATACCATCTGCGCCTTTGGTGAAGCTACCGCGTGGCCAGTTCAGGGTATGTTGAAGCATTTCCGTTATGAGTTTGAATATTATGTCGAACATGGGCGTTCAATGGTGGGGGGCGCCTCGTGAGCGACGAGAAGATTAACGTAACAATCGATGGTGTTGAGTGCCAGGCAGCCCCCGGTGCTATGCTGATCGACGTCGCTGATGAAGCGGGTATCTACATCCCACGTTTTTGTTACCACAACAAACTGAGTGTTTCGGCCAATTGCCGCATGTGCCTTGTCGAAGTTGAAAAGGCCCCCAGGCCACTGCCAGCCTGTGCAACACCCGTCATGGATGGAATGAATATCCAGACAAAATCTGACTATGCCAAAAAGGCACAGAACAATGTCATGGAGTTCCTGTTAATCAATCATCCACTGGATTGTCCTATTTGCGACCAAGGTGGTGAGTGTGAACTGCAAGACCTTGCCATGGGTTATGGTCGTGATTCGTCTGCCTTTACTGAACGCAAACGTGCGGTTAGTGACAAGGATATTGGCCCATTAATTGGTATGGAAATGACCCGCTGTATCCACTGTACCCGCTGTGTACGTTTTGGTGATGAAATCGCTGGCTTACGTGAACTCGGTATGACCGGTAGAGGCATGTATTCCGAGATTGGTACATACGTCGAAAAAACTGTTGATCACGAATTATCAGGTAATGTTATTGATCTTTGCCCCGTGGGTGCATTGACTGCTAAGACATCACGTTTTGGCGCGCGTGCCTGGGAAGTTCGTCAATCAGAATCTATTGCGCCACATGATGCGGTAGGCTCCAATATTTACGTGCACACCATGCGCGAAAAGCTGGTACGAGTCGTACCACGTGATAATGAAGCCATTAACGAAGTCTGGTTGTCTGATCGTGACCGCTTTAGTTATCAGGGCGTTATGCATGAAGACAGAATTGCATCGCCAATGATCAAAAAAGATAGTGAATGGGTTGTTGCTGACTGGCAAACGGCTATAGATACCGCACTTAATGCTATTAAGTCTGTTGTGGATGCTAAGGGCTCTGAAGCACTGGGTGCCTGGGTATCCCCACAGGCGACACTAGAAGAAATGTTTCTATTGCAGGGAATTGTTCGTCATTTGGGCAGTAATAATATCGACCATCGAATGATGCAGACCGATTTTCGTGGTCAGGGTTATGAAGCCTCCATGCCAACACTGGGTATATCGATCGAAGACATTGAAAAACAAAATAGCATTTTTATAGTTGGCTCCAATATTCGAAAAGAACAGCCGATCATCGCGCATCGTATTCGTAAGGCCGCATTAAACGATGCTGAAGTTAGCGCAATTAATCCACGAGATTTTGATTTGCGTATGGATTTACTAGGTAATTTAAGTGTGCATCCTTCTGCAATGGTTACTGAATTGGCTGCTGTAGCTGCTGTACTAGATATGAAACGGAATTCTGTACAGAATGTTATAAATGCTAGCAAGCCTTCTGAACAGCACAGGGCAATAGCTGAATCACTCAAATCAGCAGAGCAGGGTCTGATCATGTTAGGTCAGATTGCGGTACAACATGCCGATTATACAATTCTTTCAGAACTTGCCTCAGCAATAGCCGATGCAACTAATGTAACCTTTGTTACCTTGCCAGCTACTGGTAATACCATAGGAGCATGGCAGGCGGGTATCGTGCCACATCGTTTACCCGGTGGTATGGCGAATGATAAGGCCGGAAAGAATATTGCTGAAATGCTTGTCACACCACCAGCAGCACTCCTTATTCATAACATAGAGCCAGAGCATGACTGTGCTGATCCGCAGAGTGCGCTTGAAGCTGCAAAGGCAACAGATTTTGCCGTAGTGATGACACCATATGTTAACGATCAGATAAAAGATTATGCCAATGTCATCTTGCCGATCGCACCCTATACAGAAACTGACGGTACCTTTGTCAACATGGAAGGCCTGGCTCAGTCATTTAATGCAGCAGTTAAATGCTATGCAGAGTCTTCGCCAGCCTGGAAAGTATACCGGGTGATGGGCGAACAACTCGGCATTGAAACCTATCAGTATGAGTCTGCAGACGAGGTGTTAGCAGACGTATTGCAGGCTGGACTGGATCGGACTGATGCGACCCCAGTCAAAGAGAGTTTATCGCCGGTTCTGAAATCGGATGCCCTGATGCGTTGCGGTGAATTATCAATATATGCGACCGATTCACTGGTTCGACGTGCTAAAGCTTTACAGGACACTGCTGATGGCAGGAGCCGTCGCCTGGCTGTGATGAATAGCAGTACAGCTGAAAAAGCTGGGGTAAATGAAGCAAGCCAGATACTGGTTACACAGGGAGGTCAGGTTGTTGAGTTAGAACTCAGTATTGAAGAGGGCATGGCTGATAATAGCGTCTGGGTTCCATTGATTCCTGAGCTGGGTGGGTTGAACACTGAAGTTCAGGTCAAGGCGGTGTCGTAATGGAATCGATTATTAATACAGCGCTTGATATCTGGAACTGGTTCCCTGACTGGATCCAGAATTCTGTCCTCCAATGTGTTTTTTATCTTGCTCATTGTAGTTCCTTTGATGCTGTCTGTTGCGTATGTGACCTATGCAGAACGTAAGATCATTGGTTTTATGCAGATACGTAAAGGTCCAAACCGGGTCGGATTTTTTGGCTTTAAGTTCTGGGGTCTGGGTCAGCCGATTGCAGATGGCATGAAGCTGGCATTCAAGGAAATTATTATTCCAACCAATGCCAATGTTTATTTATTTCTGTTGGCGCCGGTTTTATCAATCATGCCAGCATTAGCCGCGTGGGCCGTTATTCCGTTTGACGATACCATGGTATTGGCCAATGTGAATGCGGGTCTGTTGTACGTGCTAGCACTGACATCGTTGGGTGTTTATGGCGTTATCATTGCCGGTTGGGCATCTAACTCACGTTATGCCTTTCTTGGTGCAATGCGCTCTGCTGCGCAGATCGTTGCTTATGAAATCGCCATGGGCTTTGCACTTGTCGGTGTATTGATGGCGGCCGGAAGTTTAAACCTGCAGGAAATCATTCTGGCTCAGCAGGGCAATAATATTCTTGGGTGGTTCTTTATCCCGCTATTGCCTTTATTTCTTGTTTATTTTATTTCGGGCATAGCTGAAACCAACCGTGCCCCGTTTGATGTGGCCGAAGGTGAATCCGAAATTGTTGCAGGTTTTCACGTCGAATACTCAGGTATGGCATTCGCTGTGTTCTTTCTTGCCGAGTATGCCAACATCATCATGATTGCCGCTTTAACAGCTGTCATGTTTATGGGTGGCTGGCTATCACCATTTGATGGGCTGCTAAGCGCTGAAACATTAGCTATTCCAGTACTGGGCTTTCTACTGGGCTCTGGTATTCACTGGTTGCTTGCCAAGATAGCCTTCTTCATTTATCTGTTCCTGTGGTTCAGGGCAACATTCCCTCGTTATCGTTACGACCAGATTATGCGCCTGGGCTGGAAGGTGTTTATACCTGTCACGATTGTCTGGATTGCAGTTGAGGGTGTGGCCATTCTCCTTAAACTCGAACCGTGGTTTGTGTAGGAGGCGGCAGATATGAAAGCGATTAGACATTTCTTTAAAAGCTTCTTCCTGTTTGAGTTAATGAAGGGCCTGGTTGTAACGCAAAAGCATTTTTTCCGTAGAAAGATTACTGTGCAATACCCAGAGGAAAAAACGCCTCAATCGCATCGTTTTCGTGGATTGCATGCACTGCGCCGTTATCCAAATGGTGAAGAGCGCTGTATTGCATGTAAGTTGTGTGAGGCTGTTTGTCCGGCATTGGCAATCACAATTGACTCTGAAGAACGTGAGGACGGGACACGTCGTACAACTCGCTACGATATCGATTTATTTAAATGTATTTATTGCGGATTTTGTGAAGAGGCATGTCCGGTTGATTCAATCGTTGAGACACGTCACTTCGAGTATTGTTTTGAGGAACGTGGGCAAAACATCATGACTAAAGACAAGTTATTAGCTGTTGGTGATGAGTTTGAACAACAAATCGCCAGGGACAGGTTGGCCGACGCAGCGTACCGCTAGGGCTATACAGGAAAACTTATGACCTTCGAAAAAGGCATCTTTTATTTCTTTGCGATCATTTTGATTTTCGCTGCTGTGCGTGTGATTACTATTCGTAATCCAGTGCATGCTGCCTTGCATCTTGTGCTGGCATTTTTTGCCAGTTCTGCGCTATGGATGTTAATGGAAGCAGAATTTCTATCGATAACACTGGTGCTGGTTTATGTTGGTGCCGTCATGGTGTTATTCCTGTTTGTAGTAATGATGCTAGATATCAATATTTCTGAGATACGTGAAGGTTTTGTTGGTTATCTACCCGTTGGTTTTATGATTGGCCTGGTGATTCTGCTTGAGATGGGAATGGTAGTTGGTCCTGAATTCTTTGGGTTGGACAACTATTCATCGCCGTTGCCCCACGATGCTGATTACAGTAATACAAAGGAACTAGGTAGTATTTTATATACTGTATATGTTTATCCATTTGAGATCGCTGCAGCCATCCTGCTGGTCGCTATTGTTGCCGCAATTTCGTTAACAATGAGGCGTCGACCTGAAGCCAAAAAGCAAATACAGAGTGAACAGGTTAAGGTTAGATCAACTGATCGTCTGAAAGTCGTCAAGATGGAGGCATCTGAGCCAGTTGATAGTGGAATTACGCAAGTAGACTCTGGCAAGGAGGACGATAAATGATTGCCTTGTCTGATTACCTGGTGCTTGGTGCAATATTGTTCTGCCTTAGTGTTGCCGGCATATTCCTGAATCGTAAGAACGTTATTGTATTATTGATGTCGCTCGAATTATTGTTGCTATCTGCGAATATGAACTTCGTCGCTTTCTCACATTTTCTCGGTTATACTGCTGGTCAGGTCTTCGTGTTTTTTATTCTAACAGTGGCAGCTGCAGAGACTGCTATTGGTCTGGCGATTCTGGTTGTGCTGTTTCGTAATAAGCGCACCATTAACGTTGAAAATCTTGACGAGATGAAAGGGTAAGTCGATTATGGAAAAGATTTATCTCGCTATCCCGTTGTTGCCATTGTTTGGTGCCATTGTCGCTGGTTTGTTTGGTTCCAGGATTGGTCGTGCTGGCGCGCACTGGGTGACCATACTAGGAGTATTTGTTTCATTCATCCTTTCTGTAATTGTCATCAAGCATATCGTTTTTGATGGCGCACCAGTCTATAACGAAACGGTTTATACCTGGTTGATGAGTGATGGTATTAAATTTGAAATCGGTTTTTTGGTAGATGAGTTAACGGCGCTCATGCTCGGGGTCGTGACTTTTGTCTCACTCATGGTACATATCTACACGATTGGCTACATGCATGATGACCCAGGTTACCAGCGCTTCTTTAGTTATATTGCACTGTTTACGTTTTCAATGCTGATGCTTGTCATGTCCAATAACTTCCTGCAGTTGTTCTTTGGCTGGGAAGCGGTTGGTGTTGTCTCTTACTTATTGATTGGGTTCTGGCACAACCGTGAGACAGCTATTGTTGCAAACATGAAGGCCTTCCTGGTTAACCGTGTTGGTGATTTTGGTTTTCTACTTGGTATAGGTGTCATTCTTGCTTACGCAGGTACTCTGGACTATGCCGAGGTATTTGCCAAGGGTGAGGGCATTGCTACACAGACTATGTCGATTTTTCCAGGTGCTGAATGGTCTGTCATCACTATTATTTGCATCCTGTTGTTTGTTGGTGCCATGGGTAAGTCTGCACAATTTCCTTTGCATGTCTGGCTGCCAGATTCCATGGAAGGTCCGACACCTATATCGGCGTTGATTCACGCGGCAACCATGGTAACCGCTGGTATCTTTATGGTGGCTCGTATGTCGCCGCTTTATGAGCTGTCCGAGACGGCGCTTAATTTTATTCTTGTGATTGGTTCCATCACGGCGCTATTTATGGGTTTTCTTGGTTTAATACAAAACGATATCAAGCGCGTCGTTGCTTATTCAACGTTATCGCAGCTGGGTTACATGACTGTAGCATTGGGTGCGAGTGCTTATGGCGCGGCAATATTTCACCTGATGACTCATGCCTTTTTTAAGGCACTGTTATTCCTGGCAGCTGGCTCGGTCATTATTGCAATGCATCATGAGCAGGATATCCGCAAAATGGGTGGCCTCAAAAAGTATATGCCCATTACGCACTGGACATCACTGATAGGCTCGCTGGCGTTAATTGGTTTTCCATTTTTCTCGGGCTTCTTTTCCAAGGATTCTATTATCGGCGCTGTCCATCACTCCCAGCTCGGCGCTGCGGGCATAGCCTACATGGCCTTGTTGCTTGGTGTATTTGTTACTGCACTGTATAGCTTCCGCATGTACTTCCTGGTTTTTCATACAGAAGAACGTATGGACGAACATACGCGTTCACATTTACATGAAACACCCTGGGTAGTTACCGTGCCGTTGATATTCCTTGCATTCTTCTCTGTTGTTAGTGGATATATATTTGAACCAGTCGTTTTTGGCGACTTTTTCTCCCGTTCAATTACCGTTGCTGCCAATCACAACGTTCTGGGTGAACTGGGAGAGACTTTTGAAGGAACGATGGGATTTGTTGCTCATGCCTTTGCTGGCCCGGTTATCTACCTGGCGCTTGCTGGTGTTGGCGCGGCTTACTGGATATACATGGTTAAGCCACAATTTGCTGCCGATCTGAAAGCGCGTTTTGCTGTTGTTCATAAAATTATGGATGAAAAGTATTACATGGATCATCTGTATATGAATGTTTTTGCTGGTATCGGGCGGACTGTGGGCCAGTTATTCTGGAAGATTGGCGATGTACTGCTTATTGATGGGTTAGTAGTTAACGGTTCAGCGCGCATCGTTGGCTGGTTCTCTTCGGTTATGCGCTATCTGCAGACAGGTTATTTATATCATTACGCCTTTGCCATGATAGCCGGCATTATGGTGCTGGTTTCACTGTTTGTAATGAAAGGGATTTTTTGATCAATGTTTAACGAACTTCCATTACTAAGCATTCTGGTCTGGTTGCCGATTATTGGCGGCCTGATTACATTGACCTCTGGCGATCTTGAATCGACTGGTGCAAAGCGCATAGCTTTTGCATTCTCAATGGTTACCTTGCTGCTTTGCATTCCGTTGTATATGGGATTTGACACCTCAACGGCTGAAATGCAGTTTTCTGAGCGAGTCGTATGGGTTGATACATTTAATATTTACTACCACCTTGGTATTGATGGCATCTCTATGCCACTTATCGTACTAACGGCATTTATTACACCCTTGGTCGTTATTGCAGGTTGGAATGTTATTCAGACCCGCGCCTCACAATACATGGCTGCATTCCTGATTATGGAAGGTCTGATGATTGGTGTATTCAGCGCACTTGATTCCATGCTGTTTTATGTGTTCTGGGAAGCCATGCTGATCCCGATGTTCCTGATCATTGGTGTCTGGGGCGGTCCTAATCCATCTATGCCACGATCAAGTTCTTTCTCTATACCTTTCTGGGATCAGTGCTCATGCTGATTGCATTGATCTATATGCATTATCAGTCAAAAACAGGCAGCTTTGCAGTACTGGATTTCCATGACCTGAAACTAGGCATGACGGAACAGAAATTGATCTTTCTGTCATTTCTGTTGGCATTTGCAGTCAAGGTGCCCATGTGGCCAGTACATACATGGCTGCCAGATGCTCACGTTGAGGCGCCTACTGGCGGTTCAGTGATCCTGGCAGCAATTATGCTGAAGATTGGTGGATATGGATTCCTGCGGTTTAGTTTACCGATTACACCTGATGCGAGTGCATCGCTAGACTGGTTGATTATCGCTATGTCATTGATTGCCGTCGTCTATATTGGCCTTGTTGCCATGGTGCAGGCAGATATGAAGAAGCTGATTGCTTATTCGTCGATTGCACATATGGGTTTTGTCACACTGGGTTTCTTCCTGCCATTCAGTATCTACATGGTTAATGGGAATGATCTGTCAGGTGCGGCTCTGGCAGTAGAAGGTGGCATGATCCAGATGATCTCCCATGGTTTTATATCAGCAGCCTTGTTCCTCTGTGTTGGTGTCATGTATGACCGTTTACATAGTCGTGAAATAAAAGATTATGGTGGAGTGGTTATTTCCATGCCGATTTTTGCCAGTTTTATGGTGCTATTTGCCCTGGCAAATTCAGGTCTTCCGGGGACATCCGGCTTTGTCGGTGAATTTATGGTGATACTTGCGAGTATCAAGTCCAGTTTCTGGATCGCGTTCCTGGCCGCTGCCACCCTGGTTCTTGGTGCTGCCTATAGCCTGTGGCTGGTTAAACGTGTGATCTTTGGCGAGATCAGTAATGAGAAAGTTGGCGAGATGCAGGATCTCGACAGGCGCGAATTCATCGTGTTGGGTTCACTGGCTTTTACAGTCCTGTTGTTTGGCGTTTGGCCTGACCCACTGGTCGAAGTCATGCATCCATCAATTGATAACCTGCTGCAGCACATTGTTGTGTCAAAACTTTAGGAAAGGTTAGTCTCATGCCAACAGCAGATTTTTCTTTAATCATTCCTGAAATATTCGTTTTAACGATGGCTTGCCTGGTGCTGGTCATTGATGCTTTTCTGAAAGATGAACAACGTTATGTTTCCTATTTGCTGTCACTAATAACTTTGATTGGGGCAGCTATTATTACCTGGAATAATCATTCTGGGTCTCCAGCGATTGGGTTCAGTGGGACGTTTATAGTTGATACCATGGCTGATGTACTGAAGTTCAGTGTTTACCTGGTAACTGCAGCAGTATTTGTCTATTCAAGGCAGTACCTGAAGGAACGAAGTCTGTTCAAAGGCGAATTCTATGTGCTGGGCCTGTTTGCTGTTCTGGGCATGATGGTGCTGATATCTGCGCATAGTATGTTAACGGTTTATCTAGGCCTGGAACTCATGTCACTCTCGTTATATGCCATGGTTGCTTTTAACCGGGATAGTGCTTTGTCTTCTGAAGCAGCGATGAAATACTTCGTGTTAGGTGGTTTTGCCTCCGGTGTACTCCTCTATGGTATGTCTATCATTTACGGAGTAACCGGATCTTTGGATCTTGCTAATATTGCTCAATATCTCTCGGCACAGAAATCATTTAGTCCGCCACTCCTGCTCGGCATGGTGTTTATCATTGTCGCCCTGGCATTCAAGCTTGGTGCTGTTCCATTCCATATGTGGGTGCCTGATATATACCATGGGGCACCTTCAGCTGTGACGGCGTTTATTGGCACATCTGCAAAACTAGCGGCCTTTGGCTTTGTAATGCGTCTATTGATTGAGGGTATGGGTGCCATGCAAAGCGCATGGCAGGATATTTTAATTATCCTGAGTGTCCTCTCACTTGCTATAGGTAACATCATTGCGATTGCGCAAACTAATATTAAACGGATGCTGGCTTACTCAACCATTTCACATGTAGGCTTTATTCTGCTTGGCTTTATTGCTGTAAACCCTGAAGGTTATTCTGCTGCGATGTTTTATACCATTACCTATGCCATAACTGCTGCTGCTGCATTTGGCATTATTATCCTGTTAAGCCGGGAAGGGTTTGAGGCAGATAATATCAGTGATTTTAAAGGATTGAATGCGCGCCATCCCTGGTATGCCTTTATGATGTTGCTGGTTATGTTCTCAATGGCTGGTGTGCCACCGACAGTTGGCTTCTATGGTAAATTACTTGTACTCGAGGCAGTTATTAACAAAGATTTGATATGGCTTGCGGTGGTTGCTGTATTGTTTTCTGTTATTGGTGCTTTCTATTATCTACGCATCATTAAAGTCATGTATTTCGATGAGGCTGAAGATGACAATATGATCACCGTTGGTAGTGGTATGCATATGGTCCTGAGTAGTAATGCATTACTTGCTTTAGGACTTGGCTTGTTTCCAGGGTCATTAATCGCGCTTTGCCTGACTGCTATTGGCTGAAACTGACAAGCTTGCGCTCAGATCAGCACTGAGCGTTTCCACCAGCATTGGACATCTGGTCCAATCGGTCGCGCAGCAACTGCGTCAGTACGATTTATATTACGGCCATGGGACAGACATCCTGACGATGAGGCCTATGCGCTGGTGTTTGGTGTCCTGGATATTGCATTCGATAATGCGGAAACAGTATGGGAAGCACCCCTGGAAGCAGGAGATGTTGATAAGACCACAGAGTGTTTGTATCGACGTATCCATGGCCGAATACCTCTACCTTATCTTACAGGTATCGCCTGGTTTGCAGGAATGCCATTCAAAGTTGATAACCGCGCACTAATTCCCAGGTCACCAATTGCCCAGCTACTGGAGCTTGAATATTCGCCCTGGTTACAACCAGAAACAGAGTGTCGGATTCTTGATATGTGCACTGGTAATGGTTGTATAGCGATTGCTACAGCCGCCCATATGCCAGATGCTATTGTTGATGCGGTGGATATATCTGCGTCTGCGCTTGAATTGGCCAGGCAGAATGCCGAGTTACATGGATTATCCGGTCAGGTTGAGATAATACAATCGGACCTGTTTACTGAGCTTGAAGGCAGACAATATGACCTGATAGTCAGTAATCCACCCTATGTGCCTCACGAAAGTATGCTTGGGTTACCCGTGGAATATACGCATGAACCCGCGTTTGCGCTGGAGGCAGAAGATGAAGGGATGGCCATCGTGGATAAAATCCTGAGACAATCATCCCGATATCTGAAAGAAAATGGTATTCTCATCGTTGAAGTGGGTGAAATTCAGCAGGCTGTCGATTCGCGTTATCATGACCTGCCATTTACCTGGCTAGAGTTTGAGCGTGGAGGCGAAGGCGTCTTCCTTTTAAATAAATCAGATTTAGCTGAATATTATTAGTGTGAGTAAAAAGTGGAAAGAGCAAAGACAGTAGAACAATATGTTTATTTCGTTGATCAATTGCTAGATGAATTGGGTGACCTTCGAGCATCTGCTGAATATGATATGGAGAGCATGGGGCCGGCATTAAATTTCCTGGCCAACCTGGAAGCGCAGGTCAAAGATTTACGTAATTCAATGGCAGATGGCTCCTATAAATTCGGTGGTGATCCGTTACCATTTATGGATTTAGTAAAGAATACTGATTCACGATTGTTGCCTTTTAAACACCTGTTCTATGTTGTTAATGCGACGCATACGGAAGGGCTTGATATTGACGAGGATGAGGACTAATGGCTGGTAATACCATTGGTAAACTATTTACCGTCACTACCTTTGGTGAAAGCCACGGGCCGGCTATCGGTTGTGTTATCGATGGTTGTCCTCCTGGAATGGAGCTGAGCGAGGAAGACTTTGTCTCTGATATTGATCGTCGTAAAACAGGAAAGTCCCGACATACATCCCAACGTAAAGAGCCGGATGCGGTAAAGATTCTTTCGGGTGTGTTTGAAGGCAAGACGACAGGTACGCCAATCGGGCTGTTGATTGAAAATACCAACCAGCGTTCAAAAGATTATTCCGACATCATGGACAAGTTTCGTCCAGGTCATGCTGATTACACCTATGAGCATAAATACGGCATTCGTGATTATCAGGGTGGCGGTCGCTCTTCGGCTCGGGAAACGACGATGCGAGTAGCAGCTGGTGTTGTCGCAAAAAAATGGTTAAAGGAAAAGTTCGGTACAGATATCAGGGGTTATGTCGCCCAGATAGGCGAACACCATTACAAGGACTTTGACTGGGATGTTGTTGAGCAAAACCCGTTCTTTTTTCCAGATGACAAGATGGTTGAAACACTGGAAGACTACCTTGACTCGATTCGTAAGTCACAGGATTCTGTTGGTGCACGCGTTAATGTAGTAGCCAGCCATGTGCCTGTAGGTCTTGGTGAGCCCGTTTATGATCGATTGGATGCCGATATTGCCTTTGCCATGATGAGCATTAATGCATCTAAAGGTGTCGAGGTAGGTGCGGGTTTTGATTCAGTTTCACAGAGAGGTACAGAACACCGGGATGAAATGACGCTTAATGGTTTTATCGGCAATGACTCAGGTGGCACATTAGGGGGTATTTCATCTGGACAGGATGTGGTCGTTAGCACGGCCTTTAAACCTACTTCCAGTATCACGACGCCGGGTCGTAGTGTGAATATGTCAGGTGAAGAGGTTGAGTTGGTAACCAAGGGGCGTCATGATCCCTGTGTTGGTATACGCGCTGTGCCTATTGTTGAAGCTATGTTGGCTTTGGTTTTGATGGATCACGCATTGCGCCACCGTGCACAGAATGCAGATGTGAGTTCTACAGCACCGCTCATTCCGGCCTCTGCTGAAGGGCACCTCTCTTAATTGTCTTTTTCCGCGATTGTGGCGTCAGCTCCGTGCTCGAATCCTCATGTATAAATCATACATTGCGGCTCTGTGCGCGGTGGTTACTCGGGCAGAGCCCTCGCCCTGCGGGCCAGCCTTTGGCTGTTGTCTCCGCTTCGCTTCGGCTCCTGGCACTCACGAAAAAATCCTAATTAATAGAGGCACCCTTAGGAATGACTGAGTTACAAAAGCCGCCATACGGGCGGCTTTCATCGTTTTATTTCTTTTACTTCGCCACGCTTGGAATTCTGGTTCCTTACTGGAGCCTTTATCTAAAGTTTCTAGAGTTCGATGCCAGGGAGATTGGCGAATTACTGGCAATCCTCGTTGGAACAAAGTTGATTGCCCCCTATATATGGGGCTGGATTGCTGATCACACTGGTAAACGCATACAGATTGTAAAGATCGGTTCATTTCTGGCTGCCATCAGTTTTTTACTGGTATATGGCGTAACCAGTTACTGGGGCATGGCCATTGTCATGATGCTCTATAGCTTTTTCTGGAATGCGATCCTGCCACAGTTTGAGGCAGGCACGATGAATCATCTTGGTAAAGATCATCACCGTTATAGCGTCATCCGCTCCTGGGGTTCCATTGGTTTTATTATGACCGTTATGCTGGTTGGCCCAATGATTGATAAGAATGGTACTCAGATAATATTACCAATTTTAAGTGTTGCCTTTGTGATGATTTGGCTGTCTGCAATGATAACTCCCCCGGATGGGGGTCAAACTCATATAGAAGATGAATCCGTAGATAAGATTATTAAAATTATAAAACGGCCTGAAGTGATGGCTTTATTTGCTGTTTGTTTTCTCATGCAGTTCTCACATGGATCTTATTACGCTTTCTTTTCCATTTATCTCGAGAGTCATGGATATAGTAAAACAGCGATAGGGCAATACTGGGCGCTGGGCGTTATTGCAGAAGTTATTGTTTTTCTGGCGATGGCAAAGCTCATTATGAGGTTTGGTGCAAAACGCTTATTAGTTATCAGTTTGATCATTGCCGTCATACGATGGGTGCTGACTGCATGGTTTGTTGATAACGCAATCATTATGTTTGTTTCTCAGACTATGCATGCAGCAACATTTGGTTTGTATCATGCGGTGGCAATTTATTTTATACACCACTACTTTACTGGCAAGCTTCAGGGTAGGGGGCAGGCGTTATACAGTAGTCTTAGTTTTGGTGCAGGTGGCGCTGCAGGTAGCCTTGTTAGTGGCTATAGTTGGGAAACATTAGGGTCGACGATGACTTATATGATTGCATCCGGGAGCACTCTCATAGGCGTTTTTGTAGCGATTATGGCAATTCGTAATGTGAAATAGTAATGCTGAAATATTACAGTGAATTCTAATGGTATTGTTAGATCCTGGAAGCAGGTGACAATGTGAAGCTTGATTAGGTTTGCTGTAATCGCTCAATCAAAAGAGTTGCAGCTCGTGTTAAGGTTCGTTGCTGGTGTGTTACCACACCAAGGTCACGACTAATTCTAATAGGTTTAAACTGACAGTTATGTAGTGTCTCTGACTTAAGAGTGCGCGGCAATACACTCCAGCCTAATCCTATTTCTACCATCATGCGAATACTTTCCAGATGATTGCTGGATAACCTGACATTGATGATCAAACTATGTTTGGACAATTCGGTTTCCACGAGTTGTCGTGTCATGGTCTTACTGTCGGGTAATATTGCAGGGTAGTCCTGTAGATCATGCATGTCAGTTGATTGTGTTAACGGGTGATCTATAGCGCAAACGATTTGCATGGGGTCTTTCCATAGCGCTTTTGCCATCAGGTGTTCTGGTAAGGTTGAAGGTAACGTAATAACGGCCATTTCAATTTCGCCCTTTTCAACGGCAGCCAATGCGTCCTCAGAGTCCATAAAACGTAAATCCAGTTCAACATCAGCATAGTCGTTGTAATAAGTTTTCAAGCGGTCGGGTAAATGATGTAGTCCAACATGGTAGCTGGTAGCAATTTTTAGAATACCGGATGGTTTTGTCTGTAGTTGTCCAATCTCATGCAGGCTGTCCTGAACGGCATACAGAATCTTCTGGGCATGTGGTAACAATCGACGGCCTGCTTCTGTTAATTGAACATGGTGGCCCAACCGGTCAAACAGGTTTTGGCCCAACCGCTTTTCCAGTTGTGCGATACGTTTGCTGACAGCTGGCTGGGTCAGGTGTATAGCATTGGCTGCTGCGGAAAAGCTACCAGTGTCAGTTACTACGATAAATGCTTTGAGTTCAGCGATTTCCATAACAATTAGTATAGGATGTCCATCACAACTATTCTATATAGTTATAGTAAATATAATAAATATAAATTTGAGTAATAGGTTGATAGGGCGTAAATTCCACTGTCCGATATTCAAGACTTTTAGACAGGTCAGGACGATGGCAGGACAAACGCTCTACGATAAGGTATGGGACGAACATGTTATTCGTACAGAGGATGATGGCACGGCATTATTATATATTGATCGCCATCTCGTACATGAGGTGACATCTCCTCAGGCATTTGAGGGATTACGTATGGCTGGGCGTCAACCATGGCGTACTGACAGCGCGTTGGCAGTGCCTGACCATAATGTGCCAACGACAGATCGCTCGATAGGTATTACAGACCCTGTTTCAAAAGAACAGGTCGACGCCTTGAACAGTAATTGTGATGATTTTGGTATTACCGAATTCAAAATGGATGATATTCGCCAGGGTATTGTGCATGTCATTGGGCCAGAGCAGGGTGCGACCTTACCGGGTATGACGGTTGTTTGTGGTGATTCGCATACATCAACACATGGTGCTTTCGGGGCGTTGGCATTTGGAATCGGGACATCTGAGGTCGAACATGTATTGGCAACCCAGTGCCTGATTCAGAAAAAATCAAAGAATATGCGTGTACTAATTGACGGAAAGGTTAATTCAGGCATCACTGCCAAGGACATCGTTTTAGCTATTATTGGAGAGATTGGTACTGCTGGTGGTACGGGTTACACCATAGAGTTTGCTGGTGAGGCAATTAGTGACCTGTCGATAGAAGGTCGTATGACTGTCTGCAATATGGCGATAGAGGCAGGAGCAAGGGCTGGCATGATCGCTGTAGACCAGACAACGATTGATTATGTAAAAGGACGCCCATTTGCGCCAACGGATGATGTTTGGCCAAAAGCTGTTGAACATTGGCAAACTCTGCATAGTGATACTGATGCAGTATTTGACCATGAAGTGATCTTGCAGGCTAAGGACATACAGCCACAGGTGACCTGGGGAACTTCACCGGAGATGACAGCATCTGTAAATGATGTGGTTCCTGACCCGGCTGCAGAAGCCGACGAGGTTAAACGTAATGGCATGGACAAGGCACTGAAATACATGGGTCTCAAACCAGGTACACCGATTGAAGATATCAGATTAGATCGTGTTTTCATTGGTTCGTGCACGAACTCCCGGATTGAAGATTTGCGCGCAGCTGCCCTGGTGGCCAAAGGTAAAAAGGTTGCTGGGAGCGTAAAACAAGCTCTCGTTGTGCCAGGGTCAGGACTGGTCAAGCAACAAGCTGAAGAGGAAGGCCTGGCAGATATATTTACTGATGCCGGTTTTGAATGGCGTGAGCCAGGGTGTTCAATGTGTCTGGCAATGAATGCCGATCGCCTTGAGCCGGGAGAGCGTTGTGCCTCAACATCTAATCGCAATTTTGAAGGCCGCCAGGGGCAGGGTGGGCGAACCCATTTAGTGAGCCCGGCAATGGCCGCTGCTGCCGCCATTGCCGGACATTTTGTAGACGCAACTCAGTTGGGAGGTGAATGATGAAGGCATTTACCACACACACCGGTATTGTCGCCCCTTTAGATCGTCCAAACGTGGATACCGATGCCATTATTCCCAAGCAGTATCTTAAATCGATCAAGCGCACTGGATTTGGGCCTACATTATTTGATGACTGGCGTTATCTGGAACCTGGTGAGCCTGGGCAAGATCATTCAAAGCGAGCGATTAATAAAGACTTTGTGTTGAATCAGCCTCCCTATGATAAAGCGACGATATTGCTGGGAAGGGAGAATTTCGGCTGTGGTTCGTCCCGTGAGCATGCCGTCTGGGCGTTAGACGACTTTGGTTTTCGAGCTGTCATTGCACCGAGTTTTGCCGACATATTCTTTAATAATAGTTTTAAGAATGGATTGTTACCTATTGTTTTAAAAGAAAAATATATCAGCATATTGTTTGATAAGGTGGAGAATAACAGGGGCTACGAATTAAGCATCGATTTGGAAAATCAGCGAATTTCAGGGGACGATTTCAGGGCCATGAATTTTGAGATAGATGACTTTCGCAAGCATTGTTTGCTTAATGGGCTTGATGATATTGGTCTGACGCTGGCGCACTCAGCGCAAATCAAGTCTTATGAACAGAAGCGTCGTGAACAGGCACCCTGGCTGTTTTAATTACATAATAGGATTTAATAATGTCTCATAACTTATTGATATTAGAAGGGGATGGCATCGGACCTGAAATCGTTGCCGAAGCGATGAAGGTAATCGAATGCCTGATATCGGATTATGGTTTTCAGGCAGAAATTGAGCATGGCTTGATCGGTGGTGCTGGTGTGGATGGTGCCGGTGACCCTTTGCCTGATGCCACGCTGAACATGGCTCGAGAATTTGATGCTATATTGTTGGGTGCTGTTGGTGGTGTGAAATGGGATGGCCTGGAACGCCCTATGCGCCCTGAGCAGGGTTTGTTGAGAATACGGTCTGAGCTGGATTTATTCGCCAATCTGCGACCTGCCATCTTATATCCTGAGCTGGTTGATTCATCCACTTTAAAACCTGAAATCGTTTCCGGCCTGGATATCATGATTGTACGTGAACTTACCGGCGGCATTTACTTTGGACAACCACGAGGTATTCGCGAACTCGAAAATGGTGAGAAAGAAGGCTTTAATACACTGGTATATAAAGAATCTGAAATTGAACGCATCACAAAAGTTGCAATTGATGTCGCGATGAAACGAAGTGGTAACCTTTGTTCTGTAGACAAGGCCAATGTATTGGAAGTCAGTGAATTGTGGCGTAATAAAGTGACTGAAATATGTGATCCAGTCGATGGAATTAATTTGAGTCACATGTATGTTGATAACGCGGCGATGCAGCTGATTCGTGAGCCAAAACAGTTTGACGTCATTGTGACGAAAAACATGTTTGGCGATATATTATCCGATGCGGCGGCGATGTTGACGGGTTCTATTGGCATGCTGCCATCAGCTTCATTAAACAGCGACAATAAAGGTATGTATGAGCCAATCCATGGTTCGGCCCCGGATATCGCTGGTAAAGGGGTGGCTAATCCACTGGCGACGATTTTGTCTGTCGCCATGATGCTACGCTATTCATTGGATGAAATTGAGTTGGCCGACCATATTGATGCAGCGGTGAGAAGCGTGCTTGCTAGTGGGGCGAGGACTGCGGACCTGGGTGGCTCAATGTCAACAAAAGACATGGGAAATGCTGTTGTCGAGGCATTAAAGTCCAATTAAATCAAGGGAATACAACTACTAGTTGTTGGAAATTATTGAAAGGGGTATAAAGCAGTTATGAGTAAAACATATGATGTTGCAGTCGTTGGAGCTACGGGCGCAGTAGGTGAAACTATGCTGTCAATTTTGGCTGAGCGTAAGTTTCCTGTTGGTAAGGTTTACCCGTTGGCCAGCAGCCGTTCTGCCGGTAAAAAAGTCGAATTTAAAGGCCAAATGCTGACGGTTGAAGATTTGTCGACTTTTGATTTCAGTAAGGTCCAGATTGGGTTGTTTTCAGCTGGCGGCAGTATTTCTGCTGAATTTGCGCCTAAAGCAGCAGAGGCGGGCTGCATTGTCATCGATAATACCTCACATTTTCGTTATGACGATGACATTCCACTGGTGGTGCCAGAGGTTAATCCGCATGCCATCGCTAACTATAAAAATCGGGGAATTATTGCTAATCCGAATTGTTCCACTATCCAGATGTTGGTGGCACTCAAGCCCATCCAGGATGCTGTCGGTATTGATCGCATCAACGTGGCGACATACCAGGCGGTTTCGGGTACAGGGAAAGAGGCAATTGAAGAACTGGCAGGGCAGACGGCTGCCTTACTGAGTGGTAAGGAAGCTGATGCAGAAGTATATCCCAAGCAAATCGCATTCAATGCTTTGCCACATATCGACGTTTTCCAGGATAACGGCTACACCAAGGAAGAAATGAAAATGGTGTGGGAAACTAACAAGATCATGGAAGATGATGACATCAAGGTAAATCCTACTGCAGTTCGGATACCTGTCTTTTATGGCCATTCTGAAGCGATTCATATTGAAACTCGCAAGCACATATCAGCCGCAGAGGCTCGTGAATTAATGGAAAAAACCAATGGAATCACGGTGTTGGATGATCGAAACGATGGTGGATACCCAACAGCTGTGACTGAGGGTGCCGCCCATGATGATGTCTATGTCGGGCGTTTACGAGATGATATTTCACATGAAAATGGCCTGGATATGTGGGTAGTGGCCGATAACGTGAGAAAAGGTGCGGCATTGAATAGCGTACAGATCGCAGAGATTTTAATAAAAGACTATATTTAACGGATAGTTAGTAGCTTTTTCTGAAAAATTAATTAGAATGTAGCTAGAGTCGGGAAAAATTATTTTTTTCTTGTTTGATCGTTTGGTTGTAAGAGGGGCCAAATGAGAATGGGGACGAGTTGAGGGTGCTATAACAATGTTTAAAAAATTGCCACTAGCCTTGATGATGGGGGCCGCACTAACAGCCAGTAATGCCTATGGGCTTGGCGTTGGTGATATCAAGGTAGATTCTGCATTGAATCAACGTCTTGATGCTGAGATAGAACTGATTTCATCTATAGAACTGATTTCATCTATAGAACTGATTTCATCTATAGAACTGATTTCATCTATAGAACTGATTTCATCTATAGAAGGTGAGCTGGATGAAGTAACTGTATCACTTGCATCTCCCAAGGCCTTTGAACGTATCAAGCTTAGTCGTCCCTATCACCTGACTTCAATCAAATTTCAAGTAACTACCCGTGCCGACGGTACACCAATTGTTAAACTGACTTCTACTGAAACCATTCGAGAGCCGTTTCTTGATTTTCTTGTAGAAGTTAACTGGCCAAAAGGTCACATGCTACGTGAATATACCATACTACTTGACCCGCCAGTAACAATGGCGGCACAGCCGACTGCACCGAAGCCCATGGCGTCAGATTCAGGAGCAGCAGATAGCGCAGCGCCCGATGCGATGGGATATCCAGGAGATAGCCTGGGTTACCCTGGAGATGCTGCGTCTCAACCTTCCTATACAGGTGATACTTATGGGCCAGTAGCAGAAAAGCAAACGTTGTGGAATGTCGCAAGCCAGGTACGCTCTGGTGAGATAACGACGCAGCAAATGATGCTGGCTCTGTTTGATGCAAATCCAGAAGCCTTTGTGAATGGTGATATACATCGGATTAAGAAGGGCTCAATTTTAAGAATTCCTGGTCATGACACGATTGTCAGCAGAGATAGAGCGGATGCGATTGCTCAGGTCAGGGAAGTTAATTCAGGTCTCGATTTGTCAGCTGCAGTGGAAACAACGATGGAGCAGCCTGGTGTGCCCGAAGCAATGGCACCTGCGCCATCAGAGCCAGAACCAGTACCGACCACTGAACCTAAACTGACCATTGTCGCGCCAAGTGACGCGTCATCAGCAGCCTCCGCTGCTGCTTCATCTGATATGGAGGCGCTAGCACGAGAGCTTTCGTTGGCTGAAGAAAGTATGGCCAGCCAAAAACAGCAAAATGATGAGCTTAGATCTCGTGTTAAGGAACTTGAGAGTACTGTTTCTGAAATGGATAAGCTCAAGCGCTTGCTTGAAGTTCAAAATTCTGAAATGCAGAAGCTTCAACAACAATTAGCGGAATCACAAGTTGAAGAGAAGCCAGCAGAGCCTGCGCCTGCACCAAGCCCGGTACAGCCGCCACCACCGACTGCTCAGAAAGCGCCGATGGATATGGTGATGGGTTATGTAAATAAGATCAAAAATGATCCCATGCTGCTTGGTGTTGTGGGAGGCGTACTAGTTATATTGATAGCGCTGATCACTCTGGTATTTAAGAGAAAGGGCGGTGATGACGATGATGTTTCAGCAATTACACCACCCCCAGCTGAACCAGAAGAGGTTAAACCTTCTTTCCTTGATGGGGTCAAAGAAAAACTGCAAGGTTTAAGCAAGAAGAAGGAAAAGACAGAAGAAATGTCTGATGCAGACATGGTCTTTGCCGAGTCTGAAGAGGAAGAGGACAAGACGGACCCAGGAGCCTCTGCTGCTCCTGCTCCAGAAGAAGCCCCTGAAGCCCCGAAACCTGAGGATGCAACCGTGTTTGAAGCCCCGTCAGATGCTGGCGGCATTGAAGACATGGCATTTGAAGCAGATGACAGTGCACCTGCACCTGATACGACTCAGGATGCGCCTACAGTTGATGCTATGCAAGAAGCAGCTGCCGAAGGTCCAGACCCACTGGAAGAGGTTGATGTGTACGAAGCCTTTGGTGACTATGAGCAAGCAGCAGAGCTTGTTAATCAGGCTATCAACGACTATCCAGATAACAACTCATTTAAACTCAGGCTATTCAAAGTATATGAAGCTGGAGGTTTAAAAGATGAATTTTCCCAGGCTGCAGTCATACATAAAGATGCCATGGCAGATTCTCCAGAGTGGGGTGAAGTCGAGCAAATGGGTAAAGTTTTTGCGCCTGATTCCCCTGCATGGGGTGGCAGTGGAGGAGGTGCTGCACCAGCAGCTGATGCCGGTGAGGACATGGCTGCCACAATGGCAATGGATAGCGCTGCCGCTGCGGCAGCAACAGCTGAAGCTGATGTTGGAGAAAGTTTAGATTTTGGTGACCTGGACTTTGAACTAGGTGGTGACACTGAAGTTGAAGATACTGATAAGCAACCTGCTCTAGCTGATGATGCCACACAGGCTGTTGAGCAAGTTGAAGCTGCAATGGAGTCTGAAGCCACACAGGCGCTTGATGACTCAGCAAATGTGGCTGTTGCTGCGGGTGGTGATTCAAATTCAATGGAATTTGATATGGATAGTATGGACTTCGAGGAAGCCTCTGCTCCTGAAGATGCATTAGAGGCCTCATCTGCAGAAAGTAGTGCTGATGATGCGGGTGAGCTGGATCTCGGTGGCCTGGATTTTGAGGAAGCATCAGAAACAGAAACTGCTGGTAGTGGTGGTGCCGATAATTCCCTGGAATTTGATCTGGGTGATTTTGGCGCTGAATTGCAGGCAGATGAGCCCACTGAAACAGTTGATACAGTTGATGCCGCCGAGCCAGAACCTGCAGGCAATGAGCTAGAGTTTGATATGGGTGATGTTGACCTTGGTACTACCGAGGAGCCTGCAGCTGAGTCTTCAGAAGCGTCCCTGGATGACGATATGTCGATGGATTTTGAACTGGATGACTTGTCATCTGCAACAGAGCCACTAGAAGAAGATTTAGATGTCACTGCTTCGCCAGATACCGTACAGCTTGAGCTTAGCGCGGATGAATTGCAGGCAGCATCACAAGCTGCTTCACAGGAAGCGCCGGATTCTGAAGATCCTACCGTGATGTTCGCAGATGAGAAGACAACACAAGAAGAAGTATCAACTGCAGACGCAGATGAAAGTATGGGTGTAGATCTTTCTGATTTTAGTTTTGACCTGGATGAAAGTAGTGATGCAGCAGCAGGTAGTGATGATGTAACAGCAGCACTGGACGAATCTGACGATTCGCTGGGTCAGAGCCTGTCATCTGAAGGGGATGAAGTTGCTACAAAACTGGATCTAGCCAGGGCCTATATCGATATGGGTGATAGTGACGGCGCTAAAGGCATACTTGATGAAGTGATCGCTGAAGGCAATGATTCACAAAAAGCTGAAGCCCAGGAATTACTTCAAACCGCCTGATTATTTATTCAAGCACACAATAATAACGGGGCAATCACTGCCCCGTTTGTGTTTTTACAGTGACTAGAATAGCCGCCTGCATAGAATACGATGGAACCGCCTATTCAGGTTGGCGGCGTCAAGGTCATATTCACAATACCGTGCAGGAAAAACTTGAGCTTGCATTATCCAGTGTCGCAAATGAGTCGATCATTGCGCAGTGTGCTGGACGTACAGACAAAGGCGTACATGCAACGATGCAGGTCGTACATTTCGATACACAGGCGGCACGTGCTGAGCGCTCATGGATAAGAGGTACCAATACATTATTACCTGACGATATTGCCGTAAAATGGGTGAAAAATGTCGATGATGATTTTCATGCCAGATTCAGTGCTACTGGCAGGCAATACCACTATGTAATTGACAATAGTCCTATCGATAGCGGAGCAGTTAATCGCCATCGAGTGACCTGGGACTATCGGCCACTTGATATAGAGCGTATGCAGGAAGCTGGTAATTTCTTACTGGGCGAACATGATTTTACTTCATTCAGGGCAGCGGCATGTCAGTCAAAAACACCAGTTAAAACGATTCGTCGGCTGGAATTTGAAAAACGCGGTGATTTCATCATCTTAGTTATAGAAGCAAATGCATTTTTGCACCACATGGTACGAAATATTGTTGGTGTATTAACGGCTATCGGCGCAGGTGAACGGGACATATCCTGGTGTCAGGAGGTTCTCAAGGCCAGAGATAGACGTGCAGGTGAAGTGACAGCAAAACCTCATGGTTTATATTTAACTCGTGTAGATTATCCTGATGTGTTTCAACTACCAGAGACAAGATCTGGCATTATATTGTTATCGTGATGACTAAAATTAAAATATGCGGCATTACCAGTCCCGAGGACGCATTGATGTGCGTGGAGCAAGGTGTAGACGCACTTGGGCTTGTTTTTTACCCGCCAAGCCCAAGGAATCTTAGTGTCCAGTCAGCACAGGAAATAGTCGATGTTTTGCCCCCGTTTGTTACAGTTGTTGGACTATTCATGAACGCTGATGAACAAGCAGTTCATGATGTACTCAAACATTGTCATCTTGACCGATTGCAGTTCCATGGAAATGAGCCAGCCACGTTTTGTGAACAATTTGACCAACCGTATTTTAAGGCGATTGCGATGGGAGACGGACAGCAGGATTTTGAGGCACTTACAGACGAATACGCCAAAGCTTCTGCCTTTCTTCTGGACAGCCACCGGCGAGATGAGGCGGGTGGGACAGGTACCGTTTTTGACTGGCTCAATGTGCCGGAGGATGTGTCTAAGCCCTTGATTCTGGCAGGCGGATTAACGCCGGACAATGTACAATCAGGGATTAACAAGCTGAATCCTTACGCGGTAGATTGTAGTAGTGGCGTCGAGCAAAAACCGGGTGTCAAAGACCCTCAGAAAGTAAGACTATTTGTGGAGAATGTTAGAAATGTCAGCACAACCGAGTGACATGATCGATTTTACGCAGTTCCCTGATGACAGAGGGCATTTTGGTCAATATGGCGGAATCTTTGTTGCTGAAACCTTAATGGAAGCACTGGACGAGCTACGCGACGCCTACGAGCAATACAAGCAAGATGATTCGTTTATTAAAGAGTTTGATCTGGATCTGCATGACTACGTTGGTAGACCTTCACCTGTTTACCATGCCGAACGGCTCAGCAAGGAGCTCAGTGGCGCTCAGATCTGGTTAAAGCGCGAAGACCTTAACCACACTGGCGCGCATAAAATTAATAACACGATCGGTCAGGCCCTCTTAGCCAAACGCATGGGTAAAACTCGCATTATCGCTGAAACGGGAGCGGGCCAGCATGGGGTAGCAACGGCGACAGTTGCTGCCAGACTTGGAATGAAATGCGTAGTTTATATGGGCGCGGTTGATGTTAAGCGTCAGGCGCTGAATGTATACCGCATGAAATTACTGGGCGCAGAGGTAGTTCCGGTTGAATCTGGATCCAAAACACTGAAAGACGCACTCAATGAAGCCATGCGTGACTGGGTGACCAATATTGATGATACTTTTTATATTATTGGTACGGTTGCAGGTCCACACCCTTACCCGGCCATGGTACGTGATTTCCAGGCTGTTATCGGCCGCGAGACACGCCAACAGTGCCTGGATAAATTTGGTTCCCTGCCAGACTCTCTGGTGGCCTGTGTTGGCGGGGGTTCAAATGCTATCGGCCTGTTTTATCCTTTTCTAAATGATACTCAAGTCAATATGTATGGTGTAGAAGCTGCTGGAAAGGGTATAGAGACGGGGTCACATGCAGCTCCTTTATGTGCGGGCCAACCTGGAATTTTACACGGCAACCGTACTTACCTTATAGAAGACAGCGATGGTCAGATTATTGAAACACATTCAATATCCGCAGGTCTTGACTATCCTGGTGTGGGACCTGAGCATTCATGGCTCAAGGATATTGGTCGTGTAAAGTATGACGCGGTAACTGACGATGATGCATTAAAGGCATTTCATGAGTTAACACGCGTAGAAGGTATCCTGCCAGCACTTGAATCCAGTCATGCAGTGACATATGCCATTCAACTGGCGAAGACGATGTCGAGTGAACAGTCGATATTAGTCAACCTGTCTGGACGAGGAGATAAAGATATCCATACAGTGGCTTCACTGGAAGGTATAGAAGTATGAGTAGAATTGCTGAACGATTCTCAACGTTGAAGAATGATGGGCGCTGTGCACTAGTGCCATATATTACGGCAGGAGATCCGCACCCTGATAATACTGTTGAGATAATGCATACATTGGTAGAGGCAGGTGCAGACATCATTGAACTGGGTGTTCCATTTTCTGATCCGATGGCGGATGGTTCAGTTATTCAGGCAGCACATGAGCGTGCACTTGAACATCATACGTCGCTTTCCAGTATTCTTCATATGGTCTCTGAATTCAGACAGAACGATGATCAGACACCTGTCCTTTTAATGGGATATGCCAATCCTATTGAATGTATGGGCTATGAAATTTTTGTAGAACGCGCAGTTCAGGCAGGTGTGGATGGAGTGCTCACTGTCGACCTGCCGCCTGAAGAAGGGACTGAGTTTGATGAAATGTTACAGAAGAAAGAGCTTGATCCTATCTATCTGTTATCACCAACTACCACAGAGGCAAGGATTAAACGTATAACGGAAGTTGCCAGTGGTTTTCTGTATTACGTGTCACTCAAGGGTGTGACTGGTGCGGGTAATCTCGATGTCCAGTCGGTTAAAGAGAAACTGGATGTTATTCGTGAAGTAACTGATCTACCATTAGGCGTCGGCTTTGGTATTTCCGATGCGCAATCTGCAGCCAATGTAGCGAAGATTGCAGATGCGGTTGTGGTGGGCAGTGCTTTGATACGCATCATCGAGGCAAATCAGGATGATATGGAACAGGTAAATAAACAACTATTCGAGCTAGTGCAATCTATGCGAGAGGCAATAGACGATACGCTTGGTTACGGGCAGCAAAAACAGGTGGGGTTAACCTAATGAGTTGGCTAGAAAAATTAATGCCATCCAGAATAAGAACGGATGGTAATGTTAAACGTACCGTTCCGGAAGGGTTGTGGTCCAAGTGTGATTCTTGCGCATCTATCTTGTATCGCGCTGAGTTGGAGAAGAACCAGGACGTATGTCCACAATGTAATCATCATATGCGAACTCCAGCGCGCCGACGCCTGGATTATTTTCTAGATAAAGATGGCCGAGAGGAAATCGGAGAGACTCTGGAGCCTTCTGATCCTCTTAAGTTCAAGGATAGTAAGAAATATAAGGACCGGATTTCTCAGGCTCAAAAAAATACAGACGAGAAAGACGCCCTGATTGTTATCAAGGGTGATTTAAAACAGAAACCCGTTGTTGCCTGTGCCTTTGTATTTCAATACATGGGTGGATCCATGGGTTCCGTTGTAGGTGAGAAGTTTGTGCGCGCGGTGGAAGTGTGTCTTGAGGAAAATCGCCCACTGATCTGTTTTTCTGCCAGTGGTGGTGCGCGTATGCAAGAAGCCCTGTTTTCTTTGTTACAAATGGCCAAGACCAGTGCGGCACTGTCAAAATTATCCGAGCGAGGTATACCATTTATTTCGGTATTAACAGATCCAACGATGGGCGGTGTATCTGCCAGTCTCGCAATGTTAGGTGATATCCATATTGCAGAACCGAAGGCGTTAATTGGTTTTGCTGGCCCACGTGTGATTCAGCAAACGGTTCGTGAGACTTTGCCTGAAGGATTTCAGCGCAGTGAGTTTCTGTTAGAGCATGGCGCAATCGATATGGTTATCAATCGCCTGGATATGCGCGATACCATCGCAAATCTATTGATGTTACTACACAACAAACACTAGTCTGAGAAACTCGACTTCGGGTTTGACGGGCCACGGTTATGGCTGCTCGTACACTTAACGATTGGCTTCAATATCAGGAGCAACTACATCCCGCGCACATTGATCTCGGTCTTGAACGGGTGATAACGGTATGGCAACGCCTTGTTACCAATCATGGCGAATTAACCTGCCCGATTATCGTTGTAGGAGGAACCAATGGTAAGGGCTCAACGATTGCCTATATCGAAGCCATTTATCACACAGCTGGTTATCAAACCGTTGTTTATACCTCGCTGCATATCGATAAATATAACGAGAGGATTCGCATTTCAGGCACTAATGTAACCGATGAGCAGCTTATTGGTGTATTTGAAGATATAGAGAATACAAGAGCCGAGATTTCACTGAGTTATTTCGAATTTGGGACGCTCGCTGCGTTATCTATTGCCCAACAGCAACATCCTGATGTGTTAATACTGGAGGTAGGTCTTGGCGGGCGCCTGGATGCGGTCAATATTTTGCAACATGATGTCGCTATTGTGACGAATATCTCCATGGATCATATGGAATGGTTGGGAAATGATGTAGATAAGATAGCGATCGAAAAAGCGGGCATTGCAAGACAGGACAAGCCGCTTATTGTGGGTGACATCGATATACCACGGACTTTGTTTGATGTGGCAGGTGCCACTGGTGCCAGGGTGATCCAGCTTGGTAGCGACCTTAAAGTCGATAAAACAGATCAGTATTGGACATATCAATGTGGCGATTATCAATATAGCGATGTACCAATACCTGGGATTACAGGAACTCACCAGCTAAATAATGCGGCTTCTGCTATCTGTGCCGTCAACTGTTTGGAATCAATGCTGCCGGTCAACGAGGATACAATTAAATCGGCAATAGCAAATACTCATTTGACTGGACGTTTTGAAACGGTCAGTCGACAGCCCTGTATTATCATGGATGTAGGGCATAACCCGGCATCCTCAAGTGCATTAAGAGAAATGTTAGATGGAATTGGTCTGAAAGGCAGGTTTATAGGCGTACTGGCTCTTCAAAAAAATCGTGAGATCAGTCCTTTTATTCGGCCGTTGGCTGATGTATTCAGTATCTGGCATGTGGCAGAGATGAAAAATGCGATGGGTCACCCGGCACACGACCTGGCCACAGCAATTAGAAATGATGATCCTGCAGGCGAGGTATATGAACATGCGTATGTCGCAGAAGCCATGAGGCAAGCTCAGCAGGATGTTGACGAACATGATTGTATAATTGTCCTTGGATCATTTTATACAGTTAGCGAAGCAAGGGCCGCACTGCATGTATCATGTGCTGATGAAGGAAGGGAATCTTTACGGTGGATGAAAAGCTAAAACAGCGGCTGGTCGGTGCTTCAGTTGTTATTTCGCTGGGTGTTATCTTTTTACCGATGATACTTGATGGTGGCCGCCACACTGAATTTGCAAAAATTCGTATTGAAATACCGTCACAGCCTGAAGTGAATTACTCATCTCGCATCGAACCGCTAGCGCGTCCGGAAGTACGCCTCAGAAAGCCTGAAGAAGTCATGAGTTCAACAGATATTGACGAAATCGAAGCGGAAGGGCTGGCGCCTATTCTGGATGAGGAATTAGCCGAATTGATCAAGCCTATCGAGGAACCAGAGGAAATCGTCAGTAAGCAGGGTGTCGATGTTAGAAAATCTACTGCCGAGGTGAAAAAACCAGCGAAAACGATTCCTAAACCAGCACCAAAGGCTAGCAAGCCTGAAAAGCCCAAGAAGACTGTGGCTAAAGCAAAGACAAAGGAATCTACTCCCATTCTGCCGCTACCAGCGCCTTCTGCTGTATCGGCCTGGGTTGTTCAGGTCGGTAGTTTTTCTAGCCGGCAAAGTGCAATCGGCTTACGAGACAAGCTGAGAAAGCATGGCTTCACGGCATTTGTCGAATCATTCATGAAAAAGGGCAAGGCATCGCACAGAGTCAGAATTGGTCCTGAATCAACACGTAGCCGATCAGAGACGACATTGGCGGCACTCAAGAAGAAAATGCAGCTTGAAGGCATCGTGGTGTCATATCCTTAAGAGCATTTGTAGCACAAAAAATCTTAATTAATAGAGATACCCTTGAGACATCTACAGATGTGTTTGCTAGAATCGCTTCCCCTCCGACATCTGTTTAGCTGGTATTGATCAAATGGAACTAAACTGGGCTGACATCGCTGTACTCGGCATCGTACTACTGTCCACTCTGATTAGTCTGATCAGAGGATTTGTAAAAGAAGCGATTTCGCTGACAACCTGGGTTCTGGCAATTTGGGTAACATTGAAATACACACCATTTGTTTCAGGTCACCTGGTGGAGCTGGTGGATGTGCCCTCACTAAGATTGGGAATAGCAGGACTTATCCTGTTTATTTCCACATTAATTGTAGGCGCACTGGTCAACTATATTGTCGGTCAACTCGTTGATAAAACAGGGTTTTCAGGAACAGATCGAACCCTCGGTGCCGTATTCGGTGTTTTGAGGGGTGTGCTGGTTGTTGCCCTGGTTGTCATTCTTGCCGGGTTGACACCAATTCCCCAGGACCCATGGTGGAAGCAGTCTTATCTCCTACCTAAAATTCAGGATAAAGTGATCATGTATAAGGCTTACTTGCCAGAGCAAATTGCGGAGAATTTTGATTTCAATCGTGGCGCTGCTCCTGCAGTTTCAGAGCCTCCGGCGGCGGAGGAAATACAATCATCTCCAAAAGACACCAAGACAGACCTGTCCGCGGCACCATCGACCAATATATAGTATCGTCATATCCTGTACTGATGACACTTTACTCGCCAAATTATTAAATAAACTATGTGTGGAATCGTTGGCATCGTCGCTCATTCTGCAGTCAATCAAAATCTGTATGATGCTTTGACCGTCCTGCAGCATCGAGGCCAGGATGCTGCTGGCATAGTGACAGCCGAGGACAATCGCCTGCACCTACGAAAGGCCAATGGTATGGTCAGGGATGTATTCCAGACTGAGCACATGCTTGAGTTGCGAGGAACCATGGGTATAGCCCATGTGCGTTACCCAACTGCCGGTTGTGATAGCTCGGCTGAAGCACAGCCATTTTATGTAAATTCTCCTTATGGTATTACGCTGGTGCACAATGGTAATTTGACCAATGCAGCTGAGCTCAAGCGTGAATTATTTATTGATGAGATGCGTCATCTCAACACGGACTCAGATTCAGAGATTTTACTCAATATATTTGCCCAGGAATTACAGCGTATAGGCAAGCTGAAAATTAGCCCTGCAGACATATTTAAAGCTGTTGCCGGGGTACACAAACGCTGCAAAGGTGGGTACGCCGTGGTGGTAATGATCATGGGTTATGGTGTACTTGGGTTTCGTGACCCCAATGGCATTCGTCCAATTTCCTATGGTAAAAGAACGACGGAACATGGGCAGGAATACATGATCGCCTCGGAAGATGTTGCACTCAATGCATTAGGTTTTGAAGTGATGGGTGATATTGAACCCGGCGAGGCCGTTTTTATAGAACAGAAAGGGGGGTTGTTTCGTCAACAATGCAGTGATGCACCAAAACTCAGACCTTGCCTGTTTGAATATGTTTATCTGGCCAGACCCGACTCTATTATTGATAATGTTTCAGTTTACAAAGCACGGCTACGTATGGGAGAAACACTGGCAGATAAGATACTGAAAGAGTGGCCAGATCATGATATCGATGTTGTTATTCCTATACCGGATACGTCCAGAACTGCGGCATTGCCGTTAGCCTATAAACTGGGTATTAAATATCGCGAAGGCTTTATCAAAAACCGCTATATCGGTCGAACCTTTATCATGCCCGGGCAGAAACAACGAAAAAAATCTGTCCGACAAAAATTGAATGCGATTGAGCTGGGATTCAAGGACAAGGATGTTCTAGTGGTCGATGACTCGATTGTTCGGGGTACCACCTCACAGCAAATTATTGAAATGGCCAGGGCAGCCGGCGCTAAAAATGTTTATTTTGCCTCTGCTGCGCCACCAGTCCGATATCCCAATGTCTATGGTATTGACATGCCAACGCCTGAAGAGTTGATTGCACACGGGCGTACTGAAGAACAGGTCGCTGAGGCGATTGGTGCAGACAGGTTGTTTTTTCAGGACCTGGATGATTTACGCCAGACGGTGATGGCGGGTAATTCAAAAATTGATCAGTTTGAGGACTCGGTCTTTTCCGGTGAATACATCGCGCAGGATGTTACCGAGGAATATCTGGATGAGTTAGCTAATAACCGTAATGACGGTGCCAAGTCTGATAAGCGAGCCAAGAACATAGAGCTGATTGAACTGCATAACGTCTCATAATTGACAGTACAGCCTGGCTTGTCCTATGCTAACCACATGCGCCGATTTGTACCTGCTTGCGGGCGCCATATAAGTACAGCTAAAGTGAGGCCGATAACCCGCCTGGCAAAAGCTGACGCGGGTTTTTTTGTGCCTTTGCAAAATTTGAGGTGATGAATAATGAGCAATGATTTGGCGGATGCTGATTTTAATACACGTGCCATAAGGTACGCACAGGAACGCACGCATGAACATGAACATAGCGAAGCTATTTTCATGACATCGAGTTTTGTGTTTGATAACGCTGCACATGCGGCAGCTGTCTTTAGCGGTGAGCAACCAGGTAATGTCTATGGTCGCTTTCATAATCCAACAGTCCGAACATTCGAAAAACGACTGGCTTCACTGGAAGGCGGTGAGTCGTGTGTCGCCACTTCATCAGGCATGTCTGCCATTCTTTCCACGGTTATCGCGCTTTTGCAGGCTGGGGATCATTTGATTGCCTCTAAAAGCCTGTTTGGTTCATCTATTGGGCTATTTGATAACTATCTAAAAAAGTTTGGTGTAGAGATAACTTACGTAACCCTATCAAATGCCGATGAGTGGGCACAGGCGGTCAAGCCCAACACCAAAATGCTGTTTGCCGAAACACCTTCCAACCCGCTGACAGAAGTGGGGGACGTTCAGACACTGGCTGACATTGCACATGATTGCAACGCGATACTGGTCGTCGATAATTGTTTTTGTACGCCGGCACTTCAGCGACCATTAGATCTTGGAGCGGATATTATCATTCATTCGGCAACCAAGTTTCTGGATGGTCAGGGCAAGGCAATTGGCGGTGCAGTGATCGGTAATAGCGACCTGGTAGGTGACAAGATTTTTTCCTTTTTACGTACGGCAGGGCCAACAATGAGCCCGTTTAATGCGTGGATCTTTACAAGGGGCCTGGAGACATTGTCACTAAGAATGAAGGCGCATTGTGAAAATGCCAGCAAGATTGCCAACTGGTTGGAATCACATGCCAAAGTTGAACGTGTATATTACCCGGGCCTGGAGTCACATCCACAGTATGACATTGCCAGTAAACAACAGTCAGGTGCGGGGGGTATTGTGGCATTCGACGTAATTGGTGGGCAGGAATCGGCCTGGAAGGTCATCGATAGCCTTAAGTTAATGTCGATCACTGCTAATCTGGGAGATGTAAAAACAACTATTACACATCCTACCTCGACGACACATCATCGCATCTCTGCGGAACAAAGAGCAGCCGCAGGCATTGGTGATGGCTTGTTGCGTATTGCAGCGGGTCTTGAATCTTCAGATGATTTAATTGCAGACCTGGAACAAGCGCTGGCTTGATACTTTGTATTTTATTGGTGACCACCAATTATGAAACATGATTTGTTTCGTTCCTGTTGGGAAAGTCTGGCAGAGACATCTATTGCTGGAAAATTAGCTTCTGTACAGCAGCTGGTTAGTCAGTGGCACCAAGGGCAGCTTGGAATAGATGCTAACTCGCCGTGTCAGTCGTTAGTCAGAGCAGGCTTACCTGATAATCTGCAACTGGTTCATCCATCGAAAGTGGCAAGACGTCGATTGGGTACGAAGGCAGGACGTATAGCGTTACTACATGCTGTCGCACATATAGAGTTCAGTGCGATTAACCTGGCGCTGGATGCTGTATATCGATTTCGTGAAATGCCTGTCAGTTACTATAATGATTGGCTGCGAGTTGCAGCTGAAGAATGCTATCACTTCAGTTTGGTCAGACATCAGTTACTTAAAATGGACAGTGACTATGGTTGACTTCCTGCACATGAAGGACTCTGGGATGTCGCTGTTTATAGTGCGTCTGATGTCTTGAAACGCATGGCATTAGTGCCCAGGGTGCTGGAAGCACGTGGGTTGGATGTAACACCCGGGATGATAGAGCGGGTGACTGAAGCAGGCGATGAACAGTTTGCTGATATCCTGAGGATTATATTACGCGATGAAATCAGGCATGTGCGCACAGGCAGTCAATGGTTCAGGTATATCTGCAGGCAGCGTGACCTGGAATCAACGGCGACATTTGATAAAGTACTTCGGCTATATAAAGATGATCTAAATGCCCATATTCGCGGTCCGTTCCATATTGGGGCGCGTTTACAGGCGGGTTTCAATCAAACAGAGCTCAATAACTTACGTCATGAATCAATTTAGCAAAACCAGTCTCGCAATTTTTATCATCAGTTTATTGTTGGCAAGTACTGCCTGTGATCGACAGGAGAGTAGTGAAACGCCTGAAAAATCATTATCCACAGTAGAAAAATCTGCTGCTGGACAGTCGAACCCGGTGGATGAAGGAAGCCAGGTACTGGTAACGGTTCTTGAATTTAATGAGGTAGAAGAGGGTTTAGACCCCTATTTGACCCGTATGCTGGTGAGTGATAGATATATCCGCATTGATGATGGCGATCAATCAGATGGTTATGTCCTGTACGACAGACTCAAAAAAGAATATTCAGTATCGTCCATGAAACCGAATCGATATTAGTCGTTGACCCGGTTAAACCGCTGCAATCCGTTCCGGATGATTTACAGATTCGGTCAGAATTGCAGGAGATGGATGATGTGCCTTCCATATCGGGTATCAAGCCAATGTATTACCAGTTCCATGCAAATGATACGCTTTGTTATCATTTGATTGTTGCTGATGGTTACCAGCCTGATATCACCAGGGCACTACAGGATTACCAATTGGTACTCGCAGCACAACAACAGGAGACACTGGTCTCTACACCTAAAGAATTACAAACGCCTTGTTTCCTGGCGAATTATATTTATGCACCTACGATCTACACTTCAAAGGGATTTCCGTTAGAACAGTGGGATGAAGCTGGATACCATCGTTCACTATCCAATATAAAAGAGGGTGTCAGTATCAACCAGTCATTATTCCAATTGCCAGATAGTTATGACTATTTCAGTATCGGTAGTATGAACATCAACTTTTAGACTGGACTACTGTTATTCCCACTCCAGTTCCTCATAAACCCGCTGTGCATTACGTCCCTTGAGTGAGTCAAAATTCTCAAGATAACGAAACTGGGACTGATCTATCTTGCTGATTGCTTCCATTCCATATCCCTCATCAATGAAAGTCTGTACGGTTGTGCGCAGGAAAATAAGATAATCATAGGTATCAGCCGTCGCCTTTGCTAGATCGGCAGGTTTACCGTGACCAGCGACCACAATTTTCGGCTGTCTAGCAGCCATTGCCTCAAATGCACTAATCCAGCTGCGGTGAGCAGACTGTGGACCAATACCCAGCATGCGGTCCATGTAAACAATGTCACCACTAAACATGACTTTATGTTCAGGCACCCATACAAAGCTATCACCGGGAGTATGGGTATGACCTGCATGATAAATCTCGATACGGGTGCCACCGATAGTCAATACTTTCTGGTCGATAAAGGTCTCATCGGCATACACTGCGTCTGTGCCTGTAAGCTCATCGTTGCCGATCAGATCACCTAAGCGGATCAGTTCATCCTGAACACGGGCCTTCTGGTCAGCTACTGCCTTTTCATTAGCGATGATATGGGCGCCGAGTGCCTTGAAATAGCCATTGCCTAGCCAGCGGTGGTCCTGGCCACCGGTGTTAATAACAACCTTGATGGGCTTATCAGTGATCGTGCGTACCATGTTGTGAATCATCCTTGCGCCTTTATAAGAAGCGCCAGGGTCAACAAGAACAACACCTTCATTGGTGATGATAATGCCAAAATTGGCATTGTTACCCAGATTATTTGGATCGCGATTAGTTGTTGGGCCGACTAGTGCGTAAATATTATTGGATAGCTGAACTGATTTGAGGACAGACTCAGCCTGTGCGCTAATAGATATAATACTAATGAGAATGAAAAGGGTTAATCGTGTCATTAATTGAATTCCTGAAATAACTTCAGAGTAGAATACTTGCTTAATAATAAAGCAGTTTGTTCTGTGCCAATTTGCCGGGTATCAGGACGTTAAAGGTTTTACTGCAACGGCCTCAATCAGACTGACACGTTCTTCATCGAGATTGCGATGAAGATTATATGCCTTGGTCAGGATGTCATCGCCAACCAGCAGATGTACACCCAGTTCTGGTAAATCGGGTTCACCCTGGGGTTCTGTCATATGCGCAAAGGCCTTTTGAGCGAGATCGGTTTTATCATTCCAGACATCAATATCAAAACCAGCAGAAATAATCGTATCGCGGAATGATTCCGGTGGTACCAGAAAGCTCATTGAGCTGTCCTGCGCCCAGGGCACTGGAAAATATACCGGGGTATTTTTATTGCCACATACTTCATACAGAACGGCAGAACCGCCGGGTTTAAGTACACGATAGATTTCTTTTAACCATCCCAGTTTATCCTCGACGTTCATGCCCATCTGGATCGACCAGGTGCCATCAAATGAATTGTCATCAAAAGGTAATTCAAGTGCGCTTGCTGCATGGAACTTTACACGCTCCTGCATATTGAGTAACTGTGTCAATCGTTCTGCAGCATCAATGTATTCATTGCTCAAATCAACACCAGTCACACAACAACCAGCTTCGTGTGATAAACGCCGTGTTGAGCCACCTACGCCACAGCCAACATCCAGGATGTGCATATCAGGCGTAAAATTCGAGAGTCTGATCAGGTCCTTTGTTGCGACATTACCCCGGATATGAAATTCATCCACTGGTTGAAGATCATCAAGTGTAACCTTTGATAGATCCTTGCCTATTTCATTGAGCCCATCGATGATCTTGTTATATAAATCATTCGGTGAGTAATAGCTGTAAATATGTTTCATATAGTTAACCTTATCAGAGCCAGTCAAGATTGAGGGCTAAAAATAAAATCCTGGTACGTATTTGGAATGCTGCCCAGGTGTTCACCTAACACATCAAGCGCTTCTTCCCATGTTTTGTCAGCGTCCAGCCTGGTATCAGAGTAGTAGGTATTTAAAAATATCGTACACACAAAGCCTGAAACGCCTTTTTCGATGAATGTAGCAGGTTGAAGCTCCCAGTTGAACTCAACTTCGGCTGAAAAACCTTTATCGTCAAGTAAGCGTTCAAAATTAAAGAATAACGGAAAATAGTTACTGGCATCCGCAATGTGTGATGCCGAGTTAAATGAGAATTCGATATAGCCAGAATCTCGGAAACTGTGATTTTTCTCTACACTATCTCTATCACAGCCGATGGAAAATATTCCAGTTTCACGGGCGTTGATTGCTTGAGCCAGTTTCATGAGTGCCGGATCATGTTCTAGTTCAGGTATAGAAAAGAGGAGTGTGTTATCACCTTTTATATCCTTGAAGCCATAATTAGCGCCCCCATCTTCGCGTACTTCACCATTGCCACCATATGGAATAGTCTTTCGAGTCTTATTTAAAGACATGTAATTTCTATATCCTGTAGGCACACCAGCATTCATGTTTATCAATTCTCGCCTGGGCTTTCAGTATCGCGATACTTGTTTATGATCGCACTTCAATGAATGAAAAGTCAGATGCAGAGTTAAAAGACAATGCATTACCATCTTCATACCAGTCACCCAATACAATTCGTGTGGCTGGCTCATCGTTTAGCGTGAATTTGTGTATTGCCCTGCGATGCGTATGACCGTGGATAAGCAGTTTTGTATCAGCCTCTAGCATTGCCATTTCAACCGCATGTTGGTTAACGTCCATGATATTGGCAGGTTTTTGCTGGATAGATTTCTGACTTGCCTCTCTGAGTGATTGAAAATAATCCATTCGTTCCGGGAGTGGCATAGACGTTACTTTTTTCTGCCATTCACTCGATCTAACTTCCTGACGAAAGGTCTGGTATTCACTATCATCTGTACATAATGTATCGCCGTGCATGAGTAAAATATTTTGGTCGCCGACCTGTATTGTTGTGGGCTCATCTAATAGTACACAGCCGGTATCATGCTCAAATTGCCTTCCGGCGAGGAAATCACGGTTACCCCGCATGAAATAGACTGGGATATCATTCTGGGTAGTGGCCCGCAGTGCGTTGATAACTTCAGGGTAGGCGCCAGCATCGTCTCCTGCCCAGAATTCAAACAGGTCCCCAAGAATATAAACTGCGCTGGCAGTTATAGCTTCTTTTTTTAAAAAGCTGAAAAAGAGTTTGGTTATCTGCGGCCGGCTTTCATGCAGATGTAGATCGGATATAAACAGTAACGGTTGCATGCCAGGTATGCTTCGCTATGTTCGTGATATCAACGCACTAATATTCAAGTTTGAATATTAGTGCGCTACACGCCAGTTTACTCAATGGTAACGGATTCAATGACGACATCTTCTACAGGTACGTCCCCATGCATGCCTCGCTGGCCTGTTTCAACATCTCTGATAGCGTCTACGACATCCATACCATCAACAACTTTGCCGAATACACAATAACCCCATCCTTGAGGGGTAGGGGATGTATGATTGAGTGAATCATTATTGAAGATGTTGATAAAGAACTGTGCAGTTGCTGAATGAGGGTCGCTGGTTCTTGCCATGGCGATAGTGCCACGGTCATTTTTCAGGCCATTATCGGCCTCATTTTCCACATTACCCCGGGTTTGTTTTTGATTCATGCCTGGTTCAAAGCCTCCGCCTTGAATCATGAAGCCATCAATAACACGATGAAAGATCGTGCCATCATAAAACCCGTCTTTGGCATATTGCTCAAAGTTCTCACAGGTCTTTGGTGCCTTTTCATGGTCGAGCTCAATGCTAATTTCGCCCATACTGGTTTTCATTTTGATCATAAGTCGTATTACTCCGTGGGGTTAATGCCGGTTGCTGGTAGGCGTTCGATAGAGTGGATGATGACGGGTTCTGTTGGCGCATTTTGTCTGAATGGACCAGCCGGGCCTGTTTCAACACCCTTGATTTTTTCTACCACTTCATAGCCCTTGATTACTTTTCCAAAGACCGTATAACCCCAGCGAACGTGTACCAGCTTGATCGCCTTATGACGATTGTTAACATAATCTGAACAGGTTTGGTCTTTGCCCAGCTTGCCTGATTGCTTAAGTGTGTCGATGATGGATAAACAGGCTTTTAATTCATTATCCAGGCTATATGTGTTGTCATTGAGAATTGCGCGCATCAGGCAGATGTAACCACGGTCTTCCATGCCCGCTGATTGTTGTGCTTCTTTCAGGGTATCTCTCGTGATTCTTTGTCCGCGACAATTTGTCGTGGCAATTCGGCCACTTGTGGGGTCCTGAACGCCCATCTGACTTTGACGAACTGTATTCAGGGGGCCATGCGGAGCAATTTCAAAGTCCAGAAAGTTATTATCCCTGACATTAATAAAAATCTGTGCGGAGGCGGAGTGGGGGGCACTGGTTCTTGCCATTGCCAGTGTGCCTTTCTGGTTTTTCAGACCATTGTAGGCTTCATTACGGACTGAAGCGCCAGTTGATTTCTTTTGGTAATCGGTCGTGTAACCACCACCCTGAATCATAAAATTATCAATCACTCGATGAAATATGGTGTCGTTATAAAAATCATTATCGATATATTCAAGGATGTTTTTGACAGTCTGTGGTGCCTTATCTGTAAAGAGCTCGGCATCAATGTTGCCATGGTTAGTGCTAATACGTATTTGTGGGTTGGCAGCCTGCAATGGCATGCTCGTGCTCAGAAATAGACAAGCTATGGGCACAGTAATAAGGTGTAAAACTTTCATCGATCGTCCTTGGGGTTTATTGTTACTAAGACAAGAAATATTTTCTGCGTGAATTATACCCATGGATTCCGCGGGACAATATAGGAAAATTTATTATTTCCATATAGTGGCTATGTCATGTTTAAATATTACCTTATAGAACAAAGAGATAGCTTGATACGCTTGATTCATTATCCTGAGCGTTTACCGAGGTATGTTATTAGCCAGTAGTGCCTATTGTTTAGACAGTCTGGAATTGATACTGAACTCATGAGTTCATGACCGGTCTGTGTTACTTTAGCCATATACATCAATTCAGGTTTTAGTATGCAACAAACCAAACTCAGTCATGCGATGGCAGGTGAACTTGATCGAGCGGTTGAGGCGATCAGCCAGGTTATCCTGGGAAAAGACCAGCAGATTCGACTGGCGTTGGCCTGTCTTGTGGCCAAAGGGCATCTCCTTATAGAAGACCTTCCAGGCGCAGGCAAAACTACCCTGGCTCATGCGATAGCCCAGGTGATGGGGTTGGACTTTCACCGGATCCAATTTACCAGTGATTTGTTACCGACTGATGTGCTCGGCCTTTCTGTTTATGATCGAGAGCAGAGCCAGTTTGAATTTCATCCCGGCCCGATTTTTTCAAATCTGGTGCTGGCAGATGAAGTCAACCGGGCAACACCCAAGACACAAAGCGCGCTGCTAGAAGCAATGGAAGAGCACCAGGTCACTATCGAGGGAGAAACAAGGCCTTTGCCTAGCCCTTTTTTCGTGATTGCTACGCAAAATCCCCTTCATCAAATTGGTACTTTTCCGCTACCAGAGTCTCAGCTGGATAGGTTTTTACTGCGAATTCAGCTGGGATTTCCCGGTCACTCCGCAGAGCGTGAGTTATTGCAGGGTGCTGATCGTCGAGAGATCATCGCGGCCCTGGATCCGGTATTTGGTGCCGGAAAATTAGAGACCATTCAGAAACAGGCGAGTAAGCTACATGTTGCAGATGCCTTACTGGATTATGTGCAGGCGATACTGGCATACAATCGTCAGTCGCCGCATTTTGAATTTGGCTTGTCACCCAGGGGTGGGTTGGCCTTGCTTAATTCATCCAGGGCGTGGGCGATGATTTCTGGCCATGACTTTGTTGTACCGGAACATGTTAAGGCGGTGCTGGCAGCGGTTGTGAATCATCGGTTACCGGTTTCCGGAGAATTGCTGGATACGGCTCCAAAAACCGCAGCTGAGATTATTGCTGAGTCCGTGCCAGTTCCCTAGTAACTGTCCAATATCTGAGTATGGCCTCAATAATTGCAGACCGCTTGTTTGCTACCATTTTTTATCCCCTGCAATATGTAAGGTCACAGCTCCGTAAGCCATTTGATAAATTCTTTGAAAGTCGCAGCGGGCCCTTCAGCGGCCCCGTCGAGCTGAATAGCTCCAGAGTTTATATCCTGCCAACTCGGGTGGGCATGATCTTTACCCTGTTGCTGCTTTTTTTGTTGCTCGGGTCAATCAATTACACCAAGAGCCTGGGCTTTATGCTGACCTTTCTACTTGCCGGCCTGGGTAATGTGGGCATGTTAATGACCTGGCGAACCCTGGCTGGATTGAAAGTGAATGGGCTTGGTGCATCTCCTGTATTTGCTGGTCAGACCGCTGCTTTTACCATCGAGATGGAAAACAGTTCTGCCGACCAACGTTATGCCATTAGTGTGGCTTCCATAAATAAAGTTGGCGATACCGTAGATATTGCGTCGGGTTCAATTAAAACAGCGCGATTTAATCAGTTAATGGAAAAAAGAGGTTACCAGAACCCGGGGCGCATCAAGATCATGACCGAATTTCCACTGGGTTTATTTGTGGCCTGGACATGGGTGGATCTCTCCATGCATTGCCTGGTTTATCCGGTGCCCGCCGCTACTGTACCAACTATTCCCAGTGTTGACTCACAAACAGGTGAGGAACAGGCAGAGGGGGTGGGGTTAGAAGACTTCGCTGGCTTGAGAAAATTTCAGTCAGGTGATTCATTGCGGCGTATCTCATGGAAAGCAGCTGCCAGACTGGACGAACTATATAGTAAGGAGTTTACCGGTGGGCAGCCAGAACGCCAGTGGATAGACTGGCTAACCATTGATGAGCCATCGCTGGAAATTCGCTTGTCCATGATGACGCGGATGGTACTGGATGCCCAGCATGCAGGTCGTCACTATGGACTACGACTTCCAGGACAGGAAATTAGCCCTGATAATGGCGCCGCTCATCAGCACCTGTGTCTAAAGGCATTGGCGTTATACCGGTTGGATGAATAAGGTGAAATACGCCATCCCAACGAATCAAGTATGGGCCTTATTACTAGGTATTCACCTGGTTGCGGCCCCATTTTATCTGCGCATTCCCGTGCCAGTGATCATGATGGTGGTCATCTTCACTATATGGGTAAGTACGATAGCGTTAAACCATACTAAACGGCCGGGCAAGTTTATACGTTTAATGCTACTTGTTATCACGATTGCAGTGATGACAGTTTCTTATGGCACGCTATTAGGCCAGGCAGCGGGTATGGGATTTCTCATTTTACTATCGTTTTTAAAATTATTTGAAATCAGTAGCCGTAGGGATTTTTATATTGTTGTGTATCTCAATTATTTTTTAATTGCGAGTAACTTTTTTCACACTCAAAGTCCATGGGTGGCAATTTATGTTGTGTTTATTGTTGTATATCTGACTTCCATATTAATACTCTTTAATGAGCGTCTGGGAACATTGTTATGGCAGCAACGGTTACGTATTGCTTCGCGAATCATATTGCAGGCAATACCTTTGATGTTGGTGTTGTTTGTACTCTTTCCACGCATCCCGGGGCCACTATGGGGATTGCCCAAGGATGCAGCGAGTGCGGCGACAGGCCTGAGTGAAGATATGTCGCCGGGCACGATGAGTTCATTAATACAATCTGGTGAGATCGCTTTCAGGGTTCGATTTAAAGATGCTACGCCACCGCATGAAGCCTTGTACTGGCGTGGACCGGTACTCAGTCACTACGATGGCAGGACATGGACAGCTGGTTTCAGGTCTAAAGAGGCAATTCCGAATTTAAGGAGTTCTGATGGTGATACTGGCTTGATTCAATATACCGTCACAATGGACCCACACCAGCGTGACTGGTTATTTGCATTGGAATATCCCGTAGATTTGGTCGATTCCGGTTATCGATTGACGCGCGAGATGCAATTATTGAACAGTAAAAAAATCACCAGTGTTTTTCAATATACGCTGACATCGGATCAGCTGGCGATAAACGACGGACTATTTGATCAGGAACGAGAACGTAATTTGCAGCTACCGGAGGATTACAATCCACAGGCAATAAAGTTGGCAAAAAAATGGCTGAAAGAAACCGACGGTTTTGCAGATGATGTTATTCAGAGGGCGTTAGATTACATTCGTAATCAACCATTTGTTTATACCCTGAACCCACCCATTCTAGGCGATCATGCTATGGATGACTTTCTTTTTAATACGCGCCGTGGCTTTTGTGAACATTACGCCAGTGCATTCGTATTCTTGATGCGTGCTGCCGGTATACCCGCACGTGTGGTAACAGGCTACCAGGGGGGTGATCAGAATCCGTTGGATGATTACACCATTGTCAGGCAGTCCAATGCCCATGCCTGGACCGAGGTTTGGCTGGGTGAACAGGGTTGGGTACGGGTAGACCCCACGGCAGCGGTTTCACCTGATCGGATAGAAATAGGTATACAACATGCGATTGCTGAAAGAGACCAGTTACCTGCCATTCTTATATCCGATAATGCATTGTTGCGTCAGGCGCGCTACCAGTGGGATAGCTTTAATAATAAATGGAATGAATGGGTTGTTGGGTTTGATCAAAAGCGGCAACGGCAGTTGTTTAAAGAACTTGGTATGGAAAAGACAGGCTGGAAGGATATAGTTATCTGGCTCGTCATCGCTATGCTGCTGGTTGGAGGTTTTATTGCATGGTGGGTTATCAGGCAGGGTACCGGACACCGCACAGATAAAATCAGACATGCCTATGATCAGTTCTGTAAAAAGCTGGCAAAAGCCGGATCCAGCCGCCTCATCCATGAGGGTCCGCAAGAGTATTATGCGCGTGTCAGGGATCAACTGATGCCTGGCAGCGCCAGTGCGGCTGATAATATTATTCAGCAGTATTTATTAATTCGATATGGTGGGCATAGCTCGAGTGAGCGAATAAAAATGTTCCTGCGTTCAGTTAAGGCCTTTCATGTTAAGGTTTCGGCTTGAATATAAAACAACAAATAGAACAGTTACGAGAACAGATAAACCAGCATAATTATCAATATTATGTACTGGATCAACCCTCTATACCCGACGCTGAATATGATCGATTATTCAGGGAATTGCAGGCGCTTGAAGAGAAAAACCCGGATTTAATTACTAGTGATTCGCCGACACAGCGGGTAGGTAGTCAACCGCTGGATTCCTTTTCTAAAATCAGGCACCAGGTGCCAATGTTGTCATTGGCAAATGCCTTTACTTCGGAAGAGTTACTTGATTTTGATCGTCGTGTTCGAGAAAAGCTACAGATTGAAGCTGTTACCTACGCAGTAGAACCAAAGCTGGATGGGCTTGCAGTGACACTCATGTATGAGGATGGCAAGCTTGCCTATGGAGCAACCCGCGGCGACGGGACAACAGGAGAGGAAATCACTGAAAACCTGAAGACCATTCCAACAATCCCGCTAAAACTCATGGGCGAACATCACCCAGGTATTCTCGAAGTGCGTGGCGAGGTCTTTATGCCGACCCAAGGCTTTAATGAATTTAATCAGCAGGCAATGGAGCGTAATGAAAAGACTTTTGTTAATCCACGTAATGCCGCTGCCGGTAGTTTGCGTCAGTTGGACCCAAGAGTAACGGCCAAACGTCCGCTGGATGTGTATATTTATGCGCTGGGTCAAGTTGCTCAAGGCACAATGCCCGATAATCATGCCGATGTATTGCGCCAACTGAAAGAATGGGGATTGAAACATTCACCTTTACTGGACTGTGTTGTCGGCGTCGATGCTTTGCAGGCTTATTATGAAAAAATTAGCAAGCTGCGTCCTGAGTTACCCTATGAAATTGATGGTGTGGTTTACAAGGTCAATGATTATGAGCAACAGGCGGTTTTAGGCTTTGTTTCCAGGGCACCCAGATGGGCAATCGCACATAAATTCCCTGCCCAGGAAGAACTGACATTGCTGGAAGATATACAGATACAGGTGGGACGTACCGGCGCTCTAACACCAGTAGCACGACTAAGCCCGGTTTTTGTGGGTGGTGTGACTGTAACCAATGCAACTTTGCATAATATGGATGAGGTTGAGCGCAAGGATGTACGTATTGGCGATACGGTTATCGTAAGAAGGGCAGGGGATGTGATCCCCGAAGTTGTTGGCCCGGTGTTGGAAAGAAGAAAATCGGTGAAGAAATTTCACATGCCTGATGTTTGTCCGGTATGTGACTCTAGTGTAGAGCGAGCAGCCGGTGAAGCCGTTTACCGATGCACAGGTGGTTTGTATTGTGCCGCGCAGCGTAAGGGAGCGGTTAAGCATTTTGCTTCAAGGCGTGCGATGGATATTGATGGTTTGGGCGACAAGCTGATTGATCAAATGATTGATAATGACCTGATAAAAACACCAGCTGATATATACCATCTTGATTTGGAGTCACTTTCTGGCCTGGAACGAATGGCGGATAAGTCCGCTAGTAATCTACTGGCAGCACTTTCAGGATCTAAACAGACGACTTTTGCCAGATTTTTATATTCGCTGGGTATACGTGAAGTTGGTGAGGCGACGGCGGCCTCGCTTGCTAATCATTTTAGAACGCTAGACAACCTTTATGCAGCCACCGAGGAAGACCTGATTACCGTTCCAGACGTAGGCCCAATTGTCGCGGCCAATATTTTTCATTTCCTGCAGGAACCACATAATAGAACAGTCATTGAACAGCTGTTATCAGCCGGTATATATTGGCCGGAACCAGAGGAACCTGTATCACAACCGCTTGCAGGCCTGACCTTCGTGTTAACAGGCACACTGGAAGGTATTACGCGAAATGATGCCAAGCAAAAGCTCCAGTCGTTAGGGGGTAAGGTTGCGGGTAGCGTATCGGCAAAGACGAGTTATGTTATTGCAGGTGATAAAGCAGGATCAAAGCTGGATAAGGCACAAAGCCTCGGTATTCCCATTACCAATGAAGAAGGCCTTATGCAGATTTTACGTGCCCCGGAAAACATTACAGAATCATTAGGGCGTGATATCTCATGAAACGCCTGATTGAATATAGTGCAGCACATTATATTCTCGTCTTGTTGTTTATTACGGTCATTACAGCCATCACGGCATACCATTTACCAAAATTACAGGTGGATGTATCACCAGAGGGCTTGATGGTGACGGATACGCCGGAAAGGGCGTATTACGAGTCAATACTGGAAAATTATGGAACAGACAACATCACGATTGTTGTTATCCGGGATGAAGATCTTCAGTCACCTGATAATCTGATAAAAATAAAGCGGATTATCGATAAGCTATCCCAATTTGATTTTGTGCTTAAGGTTGAAAGCCTGTTTAGCATTGATCGAGTCTGGGTCGAAAATGATAACGTCATGACTTCACCTTTTCTGGATCCGATACCAGATACCGAAGAGAAGGCCAGCGAGTTATTTGAGTTAGCCCAACAAAACCCGTTTATTGCAAAGAACTTGCTGTCTGAAGATGGCGAAGCAATGGCCATCAATATCTATCTGGATGATCTTAGTCTGGTAGACAAGCTCGATAGCCATATCACTAACTCTATTGAGTCAGTATTGCAATATTACGAGGTAGACTTCGAGGAAATCTATCAGATTGGGTTACCTTATGTCAGGCATACATTAGAAGAGCAGGTCCTTGATGATCAGATAGTACTCATCCCACAAGCGCTATTAGTCCTTATTGCTGTCCTGATACTGCTTCTCAGGAATCTGAACGGCGGCCTGATTCCACTGATTACCTCAATGACCAGTATTGTCTGGTTGTTAGGTCTGATGGCTTTTTTCGATATACCGCTGACGTTGGTGACGGCCATCGTGCCATTGCTGATGATCATTATTGGTTCCACAGAAGATGTTCACCTTGTTTCTGAATATCTGTTGGCCAAGAAGGAGGGTATGTCGAGGAGTATGGCCGTCAGGATGATGGCCAGGCGTAAAGGGTTTGCCAGTCTGATGACCTTTGTCACTTCATGGTTTGGTTTTGCATCTGTTGCAGTTAATCCGTTAGAAGTCCTGCGTGAATTTAGTATCGTCGCTTCCAGTGGCCTGTTTATTAACTATGTCATCACCATGATGCTGGTACCGGCGTGGCTTTGTGTCTTTGGCTCCAGAAAATCACGAAAGAAAGAAACAACCATGGCAGCGAATGTGTTTCGTCCATTGCTTAATGTTATTTGTTTTATCGTGCATGATCGCAAAAAGACCGCGTTGCTGGTTATTGGTCTGGTGTCCCTGGTTTCATTGTATGGCGCAAGCCAGATTCAATTGAACAATAATGTCATGTCATATTTTGAGGATACTTCACCCATTAAAATGAGAGCAAATGACGTTGCAGACTCATTGGCGGGTATCGAGTCATTTATGATTGTGCTTGACGGCGGTATTGAGGGGACATTTTTACATCCGCGATATCTCAAGCAATTGCACGAACTCACAACGAATATTGAAAATGAAGGTGTATTTGATAAAGCAACGTCTTTTGCCGATCATCTGGCGATAATGAATTCCGCAGTGAATGAAACCAATGATATTATTGTTCCTGACGAAGATTATGTTATTAATGAGCTTAGTCTTTTTATTAATCATGATGATGTAAAGCAGTACATCGATAGGGATTTCAGCAGGGCAGTTATCCATGTGCGTCACAATATTGGGTCCTCTTACGAGTTCAATAAGGCATTGGACAAACTGCGTAAATGTATGAAAAAACATATAGACGATGCCATCAATATAACAATTACTGGCGAGTCTGTACTGGTCAATGAAGCCGCTGATTCCATGGCGTCAGCGCAGGCAAAGTCTCTTGCGCTCATCCTGTTTATTATCTTTGTTATTGTTTCACTCATCTTTGTGAATGTGCACGCAGGATTATTATCGATAGCGCCCAATCTGTTTCCCATAATTATCATGTTTGGTGCTATGGGATTCTTTGGTATCCCACTAGATACGGGCACGGCAATGATTGCTGTTATTTCAATTGGCGTGATTATTGATGACACCATGCATTTTATGGTGCACTATAACGAGGAACTCAATGATACTTATGATGAGGAAAACGCGATAGCAAGAACAATTAAAGCGGAATCACTGCCGATTATTTCTACGTCACTGGCGCTAACTTTAGGGTTTATAGTCATGATGCAGTCGAGTTTATTGCCAATTGTTTACTTCGGCGCCTTAAGTGCCGCCGTCATGATGATGGCACTAGTCGCAGAATTTGTGCTTACACCAATTATATTGAGTAGTGTCAGGTTGGTTACGCTTTGGGATATGCTGTCATTACCCCTAAAGGACAAGCTAGTGACTGAATGCAAGTTATTTACAGGAATGCGACCCGGCTTCTGAAATGTATATTCTTCTGGAAGGCCTGGTTGATATTAGTATCGCAGATGAACATGAAGAGCGAGTCATCAAGGAAACTTCAGAAAGCGGCCGTTTATTCGGTATGATGCACCTGGGTGATAACCAGGTGCGGGTGACTAGTGCAGTAGCCAGGGAAGACTCAACTATTCTTGTCATCAGTTGGCAAAGTATTGAGCGGGTAGCGCGTTTTTATCCCAGAATCTCATCACTATTCTTCAAGAACCTGTCTACCATACTGGGAGGCACTTTACTTGAACATTTACAAACGCAATCCGATACGACCGCCAAAGTCTCACAATAGATACATTGGGATGAATTGATGAAAGGAATGGTGCCACCAGATAAGGGCAGCAAGGTCTCGCAGCAGCGGTATGCCGTTGTCCATGTCCCAAAAAGGTCTCGTAATCGTTTTCCTTCAGGTTCAGTCGAAGTCTTTGATAATGAGGAAGAGGCTAGAAGCCAGTCTGACCCATCCAATAAGCGATATGCGGCAGTTGTGCACGGACCATCAAAGTCTTCTGAAGGCCAATATTTGTATTACTTGATTGAGTGGCTGGATAGCATTGATTAATCATGGCTGTTATATGGCAAAAGAACGTTGATGGTGTAGTCCATCAGGTTAGATCCGCTGGTGCTACCAGACGTTTATACACCGACGGTGTTTTTCACAGTCAATATAATCCCCGTTATCCAGTCGGTGGCCATATCTGGGATTTACTGATGCTGCCAGCTTTCTTTGTAGAACACAGCAGTATTCGTCGAATCCTGGTGTTAGGAGCCGGGGGTGGAGCTGTTATGCAGCAACTGTATTACTTTTTGTCACCGGAAATCATTGTTGGGATAGATAGAAACCCCGAGCATCTTTATGTTGCCAGACAATATTTTGGTATTACAGGTAAGCCTTTTCAGCTGATTGAATTGGATGCCGAGTCCTGGGCATACGACTATAACGGTGAACCCTTTGATCTAGTGATTGATGATCTGTACGGCGAGCATGAAGGTGAGCCACATCGAGCAATTGAGTTAAATCCAGCATGGTTTAAAAAACTACATAGTTTATTATCTAATAGTGGCTTGTTAGTGGTGAACTTTACGGCTTTGTCGGGTCTAAAATCGTCAGGATGGTGGCAAGACAAGGCAACCCAACATTTGTTTTCATCAGCTTATCGTCTGAGTATGAAAAATTACGAAAATATTATCGGTGTATTTTCCAGAAAATTAATTGATGTGAAACTATTCAGAAGACACTTGAGGCAGTATCCTGAGCTAGACCAACGACGAAAGACAACAAAATTACAGTATAAGATCAGGAAGTTAACGCCAGGTTATTAAATGATTGAGCTTTTATTAATGCGGCATGCCAAGTCAGATTGGCATGGTCATTTAACGGATATCGAAAGACCACTGAGTCTTCGTGGCGTCGGTGATGCCGAGAGAATGGGTGAGCATCTTAATCAAAAGGGTCTGGTTCCAAACTGCATGGTTGTTTCAGGAGCTAAACGTACAAGAGAAACTGCCGAATTGTTGCTGGATAATCTTACGGTACCTGAGAGTCATGTGATTACTGATAAAGAGCTTTATCTAGCCGATTATGAAACCTTGCTGGAGATTATTGAAGTCTATGCGGCTGATCACAAACGCCTGCTGATACTGGCGCATAATCCGGGTATGGATTACCTCGTTAACCATTTGTCCAGTACACCTCCTGGATTATCTAATTCTGGAAAGCTTATGGTGACGTGTGCGGTCGCTCATTTTGAGCTGGATTCAATAGACGATTTAAAAAGACCGGGACAGGCCAGGCTAGTCAATTTGTATCGGCCAAAAGAGATCACATTCGAGCAATAACCTGTCTCAGGATTGTTTAGTCTTATTAGTAATAGAAACAACCTTGAATACATTTTTCACAATCTACCTTTTTTCCTGGCTGCTCTTGTGTGGTATGGCTGCCCTGGTAGCAGTTATCAATAGAAACCGGTTAAGCCTGATCAGTCATCAATACTGGGTCTTCATTACTGTCCGTTGGAAATGGATAACCTTTATGGTCTCAATGACTGGCATGACGGTTATCGCACCCTATACGGGTGATCCAACCTGGGATTATTTTGATGCGATTTTTATGTCTGTCCTGACTTACCTTACTGCACCATGGGCCATCGGAATCATTTACCAGTGGTTACGGGGCAGGCAACCGATAAAACTATTGTATATCGCCGTATGTTGCTGGTTGTTTTCTGCCAGCTGGTCCTATGATTTATATATTCTGATTCGTGACGGTGAATACCCGCATACCTGGTGGAGCAATATGATGTTATCGTCAATTTTATATATCTGTGCTGGATTGATGTGGAACCTGGAATACCAGCCTGGGAAGGGTGTTGAGTTTGCTTTTATGCGGGATAGTTGGCCAGAACGGCTGTCTGCGGACCAGTTCATGAGAATCTTTCTTTATGCAGTTCCCTTCATGGTAATTGTAGCGGTATTGATTCTTGCCTTTGTTATCCCAATACCCGGGTTGTCTGCTTAGAAAGGGTTTGGAGAAGCTATCGTAATATTACGCTGGTTCAGCAACAGTATTTGATGTCATACAAGAGACCTTGTTTCTGCCGGTATTCTTCGATTCGTACAATCCATCATCCGCAGCGCGAATCAATTCTTCAATTGTATTACTCCGAGACGGTAATATCGTCGCATGGCCGATACTAATGGTAATATGGCTTTCTGTATCAGAGTCTTCATGTGGAATCCTTTCCTTTCTAACTGCTTCAAGTAAGCGGTTAGCAACTTTACAGGCACCTGCATGATCCACGGCAGGAAGTACGACGATAAATTCCTCACCGCCATAGCGGGCCACAATGTCACCTGCGCGATGTGCTATACGCTGGATAAGGCTGGCGACCCTTATCAATATGTCATCGCCAGCCTGGTGCCCGTAGTAATCGTTGTACTTTTTAAAATGATCTATATCTATCAGCAGTACCGATAGTGGCTTGTTGCACCTTGATGTATTTTTCCATTCTATGCGGACGGTTTCGTCAAAGGCTCTGCGATTAAGAATGCCGGTTAATGGGTCGGTTTTAGATAGATCCTGTAATCGGCGCTCTATTCTGAGAATATTATTGATTACCATTGCAATGGTAATGATGGATACCAGCAGAATGAAAAACAGTAGTATTAGTCTTAGTCTCTGGTGATCTTGATAATGCCTGGTTGCGGCTTTTGATTCATGGTGCACTTTATCATCCAGTATCCTCATTATTGTTGCAAAGCCATCTATGATCTCATCCTGTGCAGGCATAATCTCACGGATAATAATATTTCTGGCTCGCTCTGTTGCTTCATTCGTGTCTTGCAGTGCAAGTTCGGCAGCCAGGTTGAGGTTTCCAATGATAATAGGGTAGATAGTTAGCTGTGACTCCATTATCGTATTCACCCGCTCATGGAGGTTGAGTGAGATTAGCTTTCTACGATTGATTTCAAACTCACCAGCCATGGAGCTGATATTCATGGCAATCTCATCTCTTTCAAAGACATCCTCAGCCAGTAGCATTTCATGTGACAGGCGAGTTCTCGTCCTTGCGATGGCAATGAGCCTGTTAACGATTTCCATCTGTTCATTAATTATTTCCATCGTCGCATTTAGTTCCTCATATTCTTCCAGTTGACTGGAAGTAAAAGACCAGTTGATGAAAAACAGGGCAATGAAAACGCTGAAGCCAATCAGTAAGGGGGCAATCGTTGATGAAATGTTGAATTTCTGGAGCATTATTTGTTTTTATTTCGATCCATGAGCCCCATTATCCCTCAAAATCAATGTGGAAACAAACTTATCAAGTTTGTTGAAGTCGTCTGGCAGCACTTTCATTAACTGTTTGCACGGTATCTGTGCTGTCTTCTTGAGTAAGGCTAGCTAATACCTAGTGAAATACAAGGATATTGACTAAAACTATGCCTGGTTGCCGATGGGTAAAGACTAGTTACTGATTTCTATTAAGTTAAGGATAATAATGCAGCAACCAGTAGTTCAGGGTCATAGTAAGGTGCACTCTGTTTGCTGACGAGTTTCGTATCGATTAACTGTATCCCCGACTTGTTAAGTAAGTCAGATGAGAAGCTGTCTGGGTACTTTCCATTCCTGGTATCAACTAGCACAAAGTTGAGCAGCTTTTGTGTCGGGTAGTCTGCAGAGGCATCGGCTTTAAGATAGTTTAGAAGGACTTCTACAGATCGATCCATGCTCATGCCTAGTTGTTCAGGATCCTTGCCCAGATTAGGGATATAAATCTTCGGGCAGTCGTTGGCGGCAATTGCTGAGCCCACACCTTTAGGCAAGAGGTTGGCAATCAGGCTGGAGTAAAAACTGCCCGGTGGAAAGCAGATTAATTCTGCGCTGCCAATCAAGCGGCGATTTTTCTTTCTGACCTCTGCTTGCGCAGGTTTGATTTTGTCAATATTTTCAGAAAGAAAGATTTCCTTGATGGGTGAAGTAATAGGGGATACTTCTTTACCGGTTAACTGGTGTTGGCCGATGATCTGTGTGCCATCTTCGAGTTCCGCGCCGAGATGCAGGTTATCGCTAACCGTAGCACGCACAGTGCCCAGTACATTAACCAGCTTGGAGAAGAGGAAAATAATCGGATCCAGGTGTTGATGGTTATTCAGATAACCACCAGCCAGGATAAGATTACCGATACTGGCACCGCGCAGATCAAGCGTTTCAGGCATTTCTTTGCAAATATATCCAAGCTGGTTGCGGATAAGCCGGCGCATGGGATTAGACACGGCTCTTATTAACGGATCTTTCCCATCACGTATGTCCTTAATTTGTGTCTCAAGATCAGATCTTTTTGCATCAAGCGGGAAACGGTGGGTGAACAGGTTGTATACATCTGGCTGGCCTGTGATAGCTTCATCGGCGAGCGCCATCAGTCGACTGCGTAAATCGCCAATAGAGGGCATATTAAATGCCTTACGAAGCACCGCTGAACTCCCTCCCGAATCAAAGGGTGTCACCATGTGGATAGAATTATGCGTGTAATACTTTAGTTTTTGGCTCAGATCATTGATCGCTGTTCCGCCACTAAAGAACAGCATGTTAGGGCCAATTTCAGGAGACCTTTGATAACGAGTAATCCGTATTGGATCTGGTATCTTTACTGCGCGACTGACATGAGGTGTTTTCATTTTTAGGTCAGTATCAATCAGTATCAAAGATAAGGGTTCAAAGGCTATAATAGCATTAACTCAGGGGGAATAGTGTGACCATCTCTTCATTCGATAACCTGGAACCCGCGATAAGAAATGCGGTACGTGCTTTAATTGTACGTGATGATCGTGTGCTGTTACTCAGGAAAGAAGGTGGCGGCCAGGGTGAACGCTTTGCCTTGCCCGGAGGTGCGCAGGACCCGGGAGAGACTTTGCTTGAAGCATTACAGCGTGAATGTCAGGAAGAAATCGGTACTCAGGTCGATATAGGTGATCTATTAACCGTGGCGGATTATTTTAAACAACGTGACACACAGCCGCCCTCAACCAGGCATCTGCTGGAATTTCTTTTTTCATGCAATGTTCCGCAGGATTATATCCCTCAAAATGGCCATCATCCCGATAAATGCCAGGTTGAAGTAATCTGGGCGCGGTTATCTGATCTGGATCAGATAATGTTGTTTCCAAGGTCACTGGCGCATGACCTACGTGATATTATTGAAGGAACTAAAAGAGGTTACCTGGGAACCATCGCTTGATCGTTATCAATGATGCCTCTGAAAATATTGTCAGGGTATTCTGCCTGATACGACCAAAGGGAAAATAAGACTAAATGGGCGAACAGCTACAGTTTGATGTGCCAGATAAAACAGACCTGAAGGATCTGCAGTCAAAGTTATGTCAGGAACTGGGTTTGTCTGTGGTGTCGTCCACCAACATAAACCATGTTTATCTGGATACGTTTGACTGGCGGGTCTATGCAAGTGGTTCAGTACTGGATTTTATTACCCAGGAGGGGAAGTCTAATCTGGTTTTGCGACGACTGATGGGTAATCAGGCGCAAGCGACTTTAAGTGTGAAGACTACACCGGTGTTTATCGATGATATTCCAGCAGGGCGTATGCGCAATACGCTAGATACCGTGCTGGAGATGAGAGCATTGCAGGTCCAGGTTAAGCTGGAAACCCGGATGCAATTGTTCAGTCTATTAGATAAAGAAGAAAAAACCGTCATGCGGCTGGCGATTGAGCAAAGTACGCTAAAGACAGCAGCGGGAAGGCGTCGAAAAATAGGCGCAAGAATCCAGATCATGCCGGTTAAAGGTTATATAAATCCGGTCAAAAATGCCGTCAATGCCCTCACCAAGAAATTTGCGCTACAACCGGCGACACAGGATTTGATGCTGACTGCACTTAAACAAGAGTCTCGTCAGCCTGGTGGTTACTCATCAAAGCTTAAATTGCATTTGGAGCCTGAAATGCGAACCGATGCCGCAGTTAGACAAATCATGTCAAGACTTGCGCAGATAATTGAGGAGAACAGGGAAGGCGTTTGTAAAGACATCGATTCTGAATTTTTACATGATTTTCGAGTGGCCGTTCGCAAGACGCGCTCCGCAATAACTCAGATCAAGGGAGTCTTTCCGCAACGTGTATTTGAGAGGTATCGGACAGATTTCGCCTGGCTAGGTGCTGTGACCAGCTCTACTCGGGATATGGATGTTTACCTGTTAAAATATGATCAGTATTGTTCCAGTTTGCCAGAAGTCATGCGCAGTGATCTGGAGCCTTTGCATGAATTTCTTATTCAACATCAAAAGCAGGAGCAGGCAATCCTGGCGAAGGCACTTAATTCTGCCCGTTACCGAAACATGATGAAAAGTTGGCATACTGTGCTTGATTCAAAGTTACCTGCTCACTCGAGCCTGCCAAATGCGATGCGTCCTGTTATTGAGGTGGCCGATGAACGTATCATGCATATGTACCGGCGTGTACTGAAACAAGGCCAGGCCATAAATCCTGAATCGCCGGCTGAGCGGCTGCATGATTTGCGCAAAAGCTGTAAAAAACTACGTTACCTGATGGAATTTTTTCAGAGCATTTATCCGGCTAAGAAAATTGTGGAATTGATCAAAGTGCTAAAGTCCTTGCAGGAAAATCTTGGGGATTTCCAGGATTATGAAGTACAGGCAGCAAACATGAAAAATTTTAGTCGGCAGATGGTGGAAGAAGGTGATGTACCCCCAGACACCTTGATGGCGATGGGCGTATTGGTTGAGGGGCTTGAGGAAGGTCAGCATCAGGTACGCGAGGAATTTTCCAAGCGCTTTAAAGAATTTGCATTACCTAAAAATCAGGACCACTTTTATAAACTTTTCACCATACCAGATCAGGTTAGTAAATAATTACGATGAAAATAATTGCTGTATACAACATCAAGGGTGGCGTTGGTAAAACAGCAACTGCTGTTAATCTTTCCTACGAGGTATCACGGCAGGGTTCAAATGTACTGGTCTGGGATCTGGACCCCCAGGGCGCGGCCAGTTTCTACTTCCGCATAAAACCAAAAGTCAAAGGTGGTAGTAAAGGCCTGGTCCGGAGAAAGCGTGAGATTGATTCTCTAATCAAAGGGACTGACTTTGACAACCTGGATCTATTGCCCGCTGATTTTTCATATCGGAATATGGATCTGTTACTTGATAGTGGTAAAAAACCCGAGGGCCACCTGCGTCGGATTCTTAAGCCGCTGGCAGATGAATACGATTATATCATTCTTGATTGCCCGCCCAGTATCTCACTGGTATCGGAAAATGTGTTCAAGGCTGCAGATGCGCTGTTAATACCAACGATACCAACGGTGTTGTCGATACGTACGCTGAAGCAATTAATATCTTTTTATAAACACAATAAGTTGGACACGCAGGCGCTACTGCCATTCTTTTCAATGGTGGATCGGCGAAAATCATTACATAAAATGATCGTTGATAAACCACCACTAGGAAAAATCCGTTTTCTGAAGACCAGTATTGGCTATGCCAGTGAAGTAGAGCGTATGGGTGTACATCGTTCACCAGTTGGTAGTGTCTCACGTAGTGGTGTGGTCACATCATGTTACCAGGCACTATGGCAAGAAGTAGCAGAGCGGATTTCCTGAGTTAGCTATTTAATACATACCCATGCGCATTCCAGCCGGCATCCGTGAAAACCTACGCTTCCTCATTATCGAGGTGGAATCACAGGTATCAAATCTGAGAATCTATTTCGATACACGTTCAGTTACTATTGCCAAACGCGTACTTGATCGCAGTGGATATACCAATAATCTTAAATCCAGTATTCATAGCAGATGTCTTAGTCTCATAACGCAGAATAAGGGGACGAGTGCAGATACCAGTCTGTTGCGTACACTGGAAGCTATTGCTACTGACCTGGACAGGCTCGCAGAGATATGCCGAGATTGCATTCAGCAGGTTGGTTACCTGGACGACCCTGATCATTTACCGTCTGATTTATATATTTCCCTGTTAGGCCGTGTTATCAAAGGCCTGCATATGGTAGAACCGGCGATTGATCATAGTGATACGAAATTAGCGTTAAAGATTGGTCGAATAGAGAACAAGCTTGATGATGCATACAGGAAGCAGCTAAATAAACATATTCAAAAGCTACAGAAAAGAAGAAAAAAACATACCAGGGATCTGGTTTCTGCCTTGTTTGTGGCACATTCTATAGAGCAGATGGGCGACGTACTACTCTGTATTAGCGAGGCTATTATATCTGCCAACCTTGGTCTTTCATTTGACAGGGACCGTTATCATTCACTACAGGCTTCAGTAGAACAACTTAGTGGTTCAGAATCAGATCTTTCAATGCAAACAGTTGCGTATACCCGGTCTGGTAGTGGTATATCAGGTCTTAGTACGACTGATAAAAAAGGCAATGAACAACTGGCAATATTCAAGGACGGGCATAAGCGAAAGGTTAAAGAGGAACGTGTAGGTGTGGAAAACTGGCATGATGTTTATCCTGGACTAGCGCCAAAGATCTTGTCCTATCACAAGCGTGGCAAGTCAGCGGCTTTACTGATCGAGCACCTTTCAGGGCTTACCTTTGAACAGATCTTGTTGCACGAGGAACCCAAACTTAACAGACAGTCAATGAAACAATTACAAAAGACTTTACGCTCAGTCTGGAAGGAAACTCAAACGAAATCCCCGGTGTCTGCCAACTATATGGGACAACTGGGAAAGCGACTGGATGATGTATACAAGCTTCACCCAGAATTCAGACGGAGTAATAGCCAGATCTGTGGAAAAGCTGAGCCATCCTTTGATGTGTTATTGCGTAATGCAAGTCGTTATGAAGAACAACTTAAGGCACCATTTTCTGTGTATATCCATGGTGATTTTAACGTTGATAACATTATTTATGATCCCGTTGAAAAAAAGATCAATTTTATAGACCTGCATCGCTCCACGTATATGGACTATGTGCAGGACATATCAGTATTCATGGTATCCAACTATCGACTGCATGTACTGGATAAGGAATTACGCCGAAGAATATTGGGACAGAGCTGTAGTATGTATGATTTCTCTGCTGCCTATGCAAAGAAGATTGGTGATAAAACATTCAACCTGCGTCTGGCTCTGGGACTGGCAAGGTCGTTTGCGACGTCAACGCGCTTCGTGCTCGATAAGAAGCTTGCCCGGGCGATGTGGTTCCGCTCCCGTTACCTGATAGAGCGTGTGCTGGAAACAAACCCAAAACAAGCTAGTAAATTCCGCGTACCTACACGGGAGATATTCAGTGTCTGATTATAAAGTTGGTGTGATTGGTATCCCTGGGAAATGGTCTACAGAAACGCTGGCAGATGCGGTTGAACAACAGACGGGTTTTCGGTTGGTCATCGACATGGCCGACGTAAGTTTGAACCTGTCAGATAGATCATTGCATGCTGGGGATCAGAATCTTTGTGAACTGGATGCCTTAATCGTTAAAAAAATCAGTGCGGTCTATTCACCCTCTACACTGGACCGGTTAGAGTTACTGCGTGTTGCGGAACATGAAGGAGTACGCGTCTTCAGTCCGGTACAAAGTATGTTGCGGTTAATTGACCGGCTTATCTGCACAGTTACTTTACGTAATGCGGATATACCCATGCCAGATACGCGGGTGACCGAGAGTATTAGCACAGCGATGGAACTGGTTAATGAATATGGCAGTGCGGTATTCAAGCCGCTCTATTCAACCAAGGCGCGTGGCATGACAATAATCGATTCAGGTATGGATTCAGAGAGCATGGAAAGTGCCATCCGTGAGTTTCAACGGGATAACCCAGTCATGTATATACAGCGTAAGATCGCATTACCTGGCAGAGACCTGGGCATGGTGTTCCTTAATGGTCGTTATCTGGGTAGTTATGCCAGAGTCTCGCAGGATGATTCCTGGAATACGACTATACATAGTGGTGGACGTTATGAATCGCATACACCGGCTGATGATGTGATCGATCTTGCTTACCGCGCGCAGGCGCTGTTCGATATGGATTTTACAACTGTTGATATTGCTGAGACTGATGAGGGCCCAATTGTCTTTGAGGTATCCGCATTTGGTGGGTTTCAGGGCGCAAAAGATGGTATTGGTATTGATGCAGCAGCATTGTATGTAGAGCATGTCATGAAGGAACTACAACAGAATGGCTAGACATTATGTCTAGACGGATCGCAGCCATCATCCGGCATGGCGATTACCATCAGCTGGCTGGGGCACCCAGTGCGCATCAGCCATTTCCACTGAATTCAGCGGGTGAAAACCATGCAAGGAAGGCAGCGAATCTTATTGATGAAGCTGTACAACGGCATGCCTGGCACCTGTCACCGGAAATTGATTGCTCAAATATGCTCAGGGGTTGGCAAACTGCGCGCATTATCGCTGATAGCCTGAATACAGGATCTGCAGAAGCATTTCGTTTAGAGAGTTTCGATGAACTTGCTGAGCGTAGTGTTGGTTGTGCGGCCAACCTGACAGCTGATCAGATACAGCAAATTATTCATGATGACCCACGTTACCCTGAACTTCCGGAGAACTGGAAATCCAATAGTGAGTATTGTTTGCCATTGCAAGGTGCAGAGTCATTATTACAGGCAGGGGAGCGTGTTGCAGCACATCTTGTTAAACGTATGTCGGTACTGCCAGCTGATGGTACCGATGTGCTTAAGTTATTCGTTGGGCATGGGGCTGCCTTTCGTCACGCGGCCTATCATCTTGGTGTCCTGGAGTACGAAGAGATTGCGCGCATGAGCATGTACCATGGCCAACCTGTATTTTTGGAATATCTTGATAATGATAGCTGGCAGCATGTTGAGGGTGAGTGGAAGATTCGGGAAATAGATTCGTCCTATAACGATTAACAATAAAATAAAATTCAATGGGCAAAAAGGATAAAACTTCGATATTTCCACGCTATCGCGGAGAAAAATGGACGGGAACATCTTTACCCAGGGAAAGCCAGTACTGGTTGACGGGTAAAGCACGTTCTGTCAAGAAGGATAGTTTTCACAGTGCGACATACTACAAGGAGTTCGCCAGGGCTATCGGTAAAGAACCATGGAAATGGCCTAAACGACCTGTGTACTTTATCTCAGATCTTCATGGAGACGCCGACGCATTTATTGCTTCGCTGGTGGCTACCGGGGTAGTTAAGAAGACTGGTTCTAGAGACAAAGATATTAAACTGACTCGTGCTGGTCGTAAAGGTAAGTTTCTCATCGGTGGCGATTGCTTTGACAAGGGACCCAGTACGCTGCGCTTGTTACGTGTTATTAAGTTGCTTATCGACAAGAAGGCAGACGTGATGATTCTGGCAGGTAATCACGATATTCGAATGATGCTTGGTATCCGTAGTATTAATCTGGAAGCAGATCCCAGAACGGATCATTTTTTTATTCGTATGGGGCGTAAAATGGTGCCGTTCCTGAAGGAGATTAGTGAACAGTATTTGCAGGGCAAAGATGTATTACGTGGTATGCCCAGTACACGCCAGTGCCGGCGACTTCTCTATCCTCCCAGCAGCTGGTTCCAGGATTTTCCAGCACAGGCGGTTTGGACGATGCCTGAGCCAACGATTCAAAAAGAAGTTAAAAAACTACGAGAAAAAATCCGCCAGTTTGATGAAGATAGTCTTAAGGCGGGATTATCGTTACGAACAGTATTTGCAGCAGCTATGAAATGGCAGGAACTGTTCTTACATCCCAAAGGTGAATTTGCATGGTTTTATAAACGTATGCACCTTTGTTACCGCAGTGGCTCTTTTCTATTTTTGCATGCAGGTATCGATGATCGGATTGCCGGCGTGCTTAGCCATAGCAGTTGGAAGCATCTCAACAAGAAGTTTAGGGAATTGATGTTCGATAATCCATTTGATTTTTATTATGGTCCTTTTGCCAATATTATGCGGACGAAATATCGTGATGTTGACATGCCGCTGACGCGAAACGGTGTAAAAAAGATACGTAATAAGGGCATTCACGCCCTGGTGCATGGACACCGTAACCTGTATCACGGACAACGTCTGATGCTTCGAAAGGGGATACTGAACGTTGAATGTGATACCACGCTTGATAGAAACTCACGTAAGAAAGAAGGGCTGAAGGGGAAGGGTGCTGGGATTACCATTATTCATCCGAAAGGTCAGATACTGGGAATTAGTAGTGATTACCCTTTTATCAAGGTATTTGATCCATCTTTATGCCAGGACTTGATCTAAATGCTGATCTATCGCAAATAGATGACGTAATATGACAATAATTTGGTAGGGGAAATGCTATGAATCTGGAAAAGGTTATCTTTGGTTTCTTTATCATTAATGCGCTGACGTTGAACTTCGGTTTCTTTATTGGTGAGATTGATAATCCCGATCATCACCATGTCTATGAGCTCTTTGTGGCAATCATAGTTAATCTGATTGCTACCGTACTTAAGTTTGGTGATCGTACCCAGATGGGAGCCGTGTTATTGGCAACCAGCCTGGTCGCCGATCTGCAGTTAATTATTGCTGCCGTTGTCTGGACGATGGCTGTGCATGTTACCGGTGCTGGTCTTGAACCTGCTACCATGGCTTCCATTGTTTCACTGTCTGGTGGCGCGATGCTTGCCAATATTATCTCGGTCGCTATCTTAGTGATAGAAACTGTCATGCTACGCCGTTAGTAGGTAGGTACTTACCCGGTGAAGAGCGGCGTTACTTTTCTCGTTCTGCGGCGTATGCGTACGCCGCTGATGGTCTTGCTGGTTGCTTATACTATTACCGTACTGGGATTAACTCTAATACCTGGCGTTGATGATCAGGGCCAACCCTGGCGTATGGATTTTTTTCATGCTTTTTATTTCATCAGTTACATGGCGACAACGATCGGCTTTGGAGAGATTCCTTACGAGTTCACCGAGGCACAACGCCTGTGGGTAACGATTTCCATTTATATTACAGTGATCGCCTGGTTATATGCCATCGGTGTCATTCTAAACCTGTTACAGGACCCGGCTTTTCGCCGAGCCATGGTTGAAGGGCATTTCTCCCGTAGTGTCAGGCGAATCAGAGAACCGTTTTATCTCGTCTGTGGTTTTGGTGACACAGGAAAATCACTGGTACGCGCATTGACTGAGCGAGAAATACGCGCAGTAGTCATCGATAACAACCAGGATGCAATCAATGAGTTGGCGTTAAAAGATTACATGATTAATGTCCCGGGGTTGCAGGCAGACGTTCGCCAGCCTGAACATTTGATTGAGGGTGGTATAAAACATAAAAAATGCGCAGGTGTGGTGGCATTGACAGATGATGACGGTATCAATCTAAAAATTGCTATAACCAGTAAATTGTTAAATAAAGCGTTGCCTGTTATTTGCCGTGCCGAAAACCAGGACTATGAACAAAATTTGGCATCGTTTGGAACGGATTATATTATTGACCCATTTCTCACCTTTGCTGAACGATTTGCTACGACGTTACATAAGCCTGGCTTGTCAGTGCTTTATAACTGGTTGATGGGGGTTCCCTATAGCAACCTGCCCGAACCGATCTATCCGCCGCGTAAAGGGACGTGGATACTGTGCGGTTTTGGCAGATTTGGTAAGGCGATTCATGCACGTATGATGGACCTGGGTATTTCAACGACCGTCGTTGAAGCTAAACCCGAAGGGCTGGAATGTCCTGCTGGAACGGTTGTGGGACGTGGTACCGAGGCCAGTACATTACAAGAGGCAGGCGTAGAAAACGCGGTAGGCATTGTTGCGGGTACTGATGTTGATGCCAATAACCTTTCCATTGTGATGACAGCGAGGGAAATGAACCCGAATCTCTTTGTCATTATTCGGCAAAATCGTACAGCCAACAGACCATTATTCGAGGCCTTCCATGCTGATCTGGTGATGCATCCCAGTAATATTATCGCCCGTGAAGTCCGTGTACTGTTAACTTTGCCAATGTTATCTGACTTCTTCAGGCATGCGCGTCGGCATGATAATGACTGGGCAAATAAGGTGGCCAGCCGTATCGTTGGAGTGGTGGGTGAGATTGTGCCTGATGTATGGAACGTTGAGATCGAGCCGAAAACTGCCAGCGCGGTCTGTGAGTCTCTGGAGCATAATCAAAGTCTTCAATTATTGCATCTATGCCTTGTTCATCGTGCAAGGCAGGTTCGTTTGCCCTGCATCCCACTGTACCTGATCCGGGATGAACAGGTGTTTATGATGCCTGATGAAAGCATGCAGCTTCAGCCGTCAGATCGAGTACTTTTCTGTGGTGCCTATGGTATCGCAGGACGTATGAGATGGGTGCTGGAGAATTCCAATGCATTGCACTACGTGGTGACGGGTGATGAAGCGCCAGCTGGTTATATCTGGCAATGGATTAATCGCCGCCAGTCAGAGAGTGGATAATATGGGTGCTGGTGTTATTCCACTAACGGTAAAGGATGGTGAGGTCCTGTTTCTTTTTCAAAAGACTTTTACCGGACGTAAGGTAGGTCACCTGATTGATTTTGGTGGTGGTCTGGGCGAGGGGGAAGATTACCAAACCACTGCGGTACGCGAGTTTGTTGAAGAAACAGAAACCATGTATTTTACAGATGATATACAGGCAGCTCATCGATCAAAGGAACGAATTGAGGAACAGATACCAATAGTCGAGTCATTGTTTGAGCAAACCCTGTCGGACTATCCAACCTGGTGGCGCTGTAGAAAAACTGAAGATGTCAATAAGCCCAAGGACTGGAGAACTTTCTTTATTGAATTTCCCTATCGCGATGTTGGTTTACTAAACTATGAGTGGGAACACGATATGAGTGGGCGTTTTAAAAAACGCAGGGAACTGGAATGGGTATCGGCAGATCAATTACTGGGTTTCTATGCCAACAATCCCGAAAGGTTATGGAAACGGGTTCGCCAGCTTGAGCAGGCAAATATATTGATTTGTGAGATAAAGGAAAGCCTGACCGGGTAATGAGAAACTTATCAGTGTGCTAGAGAACATGCTATGACCGATATAAATTCATTGACGCAAGTACTTATAGGCGATACCGAATTCCTCGATGAGGCGCTGGATCTTGACCTCGACGGTTATATCATGCGTATACGTTCGAACTACTTGCCACTGATCGAACAACTGGGAAGCTATTTTGCACATGTAAAATCTGGCGGAGCAGAACCTGATATAGAGATCCTTGCCATTGAACGTGAGATAGTGGATTCGGGGCTGGAATTCACTGACTGGGCACGAGAGCCGGGTAAAACGGGGCGTAAGGATGCTTACTTTGACATACCTGGTGCAAGAGTTGTGCTCAAGGTGAGAACAGGGATGTTATTTTTGCAAAGCGAAGATGCTCGTATAGCTGTAGGCCCCTGTTTGCAATATGACAACCAGGTGATCAACTATATTAATTCACAGTATATGAACTGGCTACAACATCAGGGCTGGATAATATGTCACGCTTCGGGCCTCGAGATAAACGGAAATGGCGTGGGAATGGCGGGGCTTTCCGGCGGTGGTAAGTCTACTTTAATGCTGAATCTACTTGAAAATGATCATGTGAACTACCTTACCAATGATCGTCTATTTATTCGATCAAGCAATGGTGGTGTACTTGCCCGGGGTATCCCGAAATTGCCACGGATAAATCCAGGGACTATTGTACATAATCCAAGGTTACATGGCTTGATTTCAAAGGAACGACGAGAGGAATTACTTAATCTCCCTCCTGAAGATCTCTGGGTGCTGGAGGAAAAGTACGACGTGCATGTCGAGCAAGTCTATGGCCCACAGCGAATATCGACGGAAGCATATCTGAAATCTTTCGTTATCCTGAACTGGCATCGCGATGCGGTGGAGGAAACCAATGTAGCAGCAGTGGATATTGGGCAACGACGTGAACTGCTGGCTGCCTTGATGAAATCACCAGGACCATTTTATCAATATACAGACGGTACATTTCATAGTGATACAGCGACCTTTGATGAGCAGGCCTATCTAGATGCGCTAGATGGGGTAACCATTTACGAGGTAACTGGGCAGATTGATTTTGATGCAGTAGGGGATCAACTGACTCAGTTACTTGATATATAACCGGGGCGGAATAATGAAACATGAATTGCTGATACTTCGTCATGGAAAATCTGACTGGAGTACAGGTGATGATGATTTTGACAGACCGTTAGTCGACAGAGGAAAACGAGGCGCGCAGCGTATGGGTGTGTGGCTGGCGACCAATAACATGGCGCCAGATTATATTGTGACGTCTCCTGCCGAGCGTGCCCTGGTGACAGCAGAAAAATCCTGCAAGGCAATGGGGAATGGAAGTGACGATATTGTTAAGGACCAACGAATTTATCTTGCTGACGTTGAAGACTTGATGGAAGTGATTCATGGGCTGCCTGAAAACAAGAAGCGTGTCATGCTGGTGGGACATAACCCCGGTCTTGAAGAACTCTTGCTAACCTTATCCAGTGACGAAGTTCAATATGGGGAGGATGGAAAGTTATTACCAACTGCCACATTAGCTATCCTGCATACAGATAAAAAATGGTCAAAGCAGGGATCGGGCAGTGCAAAACTAGTCAAACTAATACGTCCTCGGGAGTTACCGAGAAAGTTTCCCTGGCCTTTGATGGAAGGTAAAGAGTATAGGGATCGCCCTGCCTATTATTATGACCAGTCTTCTGTCATACCTTATCGATTGCGGGATGGAGAAGTTGAGATTCTTATCGTTCGATCAAGTAAACAGAAGCACTGGGTAGTACCGAAAGGGATACATGACCCTGGTCATTCTGCGCAGTCATCCGCGGCCAAAGAAGCGAAAGAGGAGGCTGGCGTCAAAGGGGAGGTACATGATGAACGTATTGGACAATATCGTTATGAAAAGTGGGGTGCAACCTGCAATGTTGGTGTTTACGCATTACGGGTTGATCATGAAATACCGGAAAGTGAATGGGAAGAAAGCCATCGCTCCCGGCAGTGGGTATCTGCAGCTAAAGTCGCCGATATGGTCAAACAGGAAGAGCTTGGACCAATGATCATTGCGTTGTCACAACAACTGACTAAATGATGAGATATTATCGATAATTACAACCTATTCTGGAAAACTTATGAGTCAAGGTAAAAACAGCTTCAGACATGATTCGCTTCAGGACTCGAAATCCATTAGTAAAGTTCTGGATGCCATTACAAAAGGACTAGCAAAAGGCAAATTGGTCTTTAGTGATGACGATGACAAGATTGTCATGAAACCGGACGGCTTGCTCGAACTCAAGGTGACTGCAAGCCAGGAAGATGACCGTCAACGTGTGAGTATTCGTATTACCTGGGAGGAAGAAAATAAGCCCAAGAGTGGCAAAAACACACTGAATATTTCTTCATGATAGAAATGAATAGATCACCTTTGTTTGTATGTTAATGCCAGGCTTGTTTTTATAGGGGGAAAATATGCCGTATCTAAATGTACGAATCGCAAGGGATGAATCTGCCGATGTCGCTGAAAAGATTGTGTCAGCTTTAATGGAGCATACATCCAAATTACTTGGCAAGAAGCCTGAAGTCACCTCAATAGCTATTGACTTTGTATCGCCGGATTTATGGTTTGTTGGGGATGAACGAGTAAGCTCACAGAATGCGGTTACATTTTATCTTGATATTAAAGTGACAGATGGCACAAATACAAAAAATGAGAAAGCGGAATATATTAAATGTGTATTTTCTGACTTTGAAGCTATCTTACGCCATCACACCGGCAAGTTATATCGTTATTCACGATGTGCGAGCTGACGCATGGGGGTTTCAGGGGAAAACCCAGGAATACCGCTTCATCCAGGCGCAGTCTTTATGAACTAATACATAACTCAGTCCGACGCCAATAATGCAGCTGAGCTTTATAATAAGAAAAAGGTTTCGTAGATGTTGAATTATTACGAAGAGTCAAATGTTACTACGAGTAGATCATTTGAAGTATGTGATGTAACTGAGAATGTTCGTAGCGTGATAAAAGAATCAGGTATATTGGAGGGAATGGTCACCATCACTTCAATGCATACCACCTGTGCACTTTCTGTAAACGAAAATGAAGAGCGTCTCTTCGATGATATCCATAACTTCTTTTTAAAAATTGCACCACCTGATGGTACGTATAAACACAATGACTTGCATCTACGAGTCAATATTCCACCGGACGAACCTGAGAATGCACACGCTCACCTGATTGCTATGATGCTTGGAAATAGTGAGGTAATAACGGTTCACAAAGGAGCGTTAGTTCTTGGACAATACCAGTCCATCTTATTGCTAGAAATGGACGGGCCAAGAGAACGAACAATAGCGATACAGGTACTTGGCACTAACTGAATTGGTGACGATTATCAGTTTTCCCAAGGAGTATTAGTGCTTCTTCGGTGCATCATCACCCCAGAGTTCCTTTAAACGTGCATCACGACCACAGCTCCATCGATAGTATTTGTAGCGAACTGGATTTTTCTGGTAGTAATCTTGATGGTATTTCTCAGCAGGGTAGAAAGTCGAAGCCATGGTGATTTCCGTAACGACTGGCTTGTCAAATTTGTTCTGTACTTCATTTAGAGATGCTTGAGCGGCTGCTCTTTCAGTCTCGTTGTGATAAAAAATACCGGAACGATACTGTGTGCCATGGTCACAAAACTGTGCATCGGCAGTTAGTGGATCAATATTAACCCAGAATACCTTCAGAAGATCTTCGTAGCTGACCTTCGTTGGGTCATAAACGACCTCTATCGCTTCCGTATGTCCTGTAGAGCCCGATGAAACTTGTTTGTAGCCTGGGTTTTTTACATGCCCACCGATATAGCCTGAAGTCGTTGAAATAACACCATCCAGTTCGTCATACGGGCCTTCCATGCACCAGAAACAGCCGCCTGCAAAAATTGCCGACTTATAATTGGTATCTGTGGCCGCAGTCGCTGGCAGGCTAATGAATAGTGCCAGTAGCAGGCCGGCACCGATTGAGTAAATTCGCATATTGGCATCCATTGTTATTTGTGCACGATGCCTGAGACAACTACCTATAGAAAAAGTTTCATTGATTTTGAATATTTAGCCGGTATGTGACCGGCATCAAATCAGGGTGCCGTAAACGTGCCTTCAAAAGGGAAATGGTGCTGGCCAGGTTCTTCGGTGGTCTTCGTCTTAACAGGTGTAATGAATTACTACCGATCAAACTTTCCAGGTAGCGGATATTGTGTTCTAGCTCTCTCATATAGGGATCAATTCCGTCAAAATGGGCCGCCGCGTACATATAGGAGCTATCAAAAAAGTACTCCAGGCGTTTTCGAACGCTGATACGGTAAAAACTCGGGGTTTTATATAGCATGTCCAGTGCGGATTCGTAGATAACAATTTCATTGCCATTGGCGTCTTTACGTCGGTCGATACCGCCCAGTACGAATTCCGGATACAGGCGATCCCGGCATTTTTCCAGATAACAACGGTCTGCCATCTGTGCGATGAGGTCTCCTGTGCCCATGAGTTGACCAACGATTTTGTCCTTTGGGTTGTCAACCTGGATATTTTGTAAAGGCACCTCATAGCCAGAAAAATGTACGATACGTGCAGCGGCGTTCGCGTACTCAGCCATACCTAGTTGTGGCAGAAATCTTTTGAGTAACTTGGCACTTCTTGATACATGTATCGGCGTGTATTCAGCTCCATTGACATGACGAGTATCCCTGAGGTTACGGATATATCCCGAATCATGGAAAAGCGCGGTAATAATACCCAGGGCTGCCCGTTTTGCTCCTAGCCGGCCTTTGCCAGAATGTGACTTGTCATGTCCATCAATTAAGCGTGTTACGGCTAAGGTGACATCGAGCGTATGCTGTATATCGTGGTATAACGTATCGCAACAGTGGTAACCAGGAAACTGACCTGTGAACAGGTCGTTGAAAATATCGAATGCCTTGTGGATTGGGGTAAGAGAGGCTCTAGGGTAACGTGACTTATAGATGCCCTGAATAGCATTACGGACCTCTTCATAGTCCGTCACTTTAACTGTATTAGTTACATCATAATTGTTACGACGTTCAGACATAATGTTAGATTTCGACCGCTGCGCCTCACAGATCACAAGATGGACATAACGTTAGTTTATCAAATGATAGGTTGCATGTATTTATACGCATTATTGGTTGTTTTTTCTACGATTTTTTCTTTTAAACTGATAGTAAGTTCTCAATGTGATAGGTGACAGATGAATCTATTAAAGCACACTGACTAAAATTAGCCTACGGCAAGATAATCCTGACCTAGGTGAAAATGATTATTTTCAAGCCAGCTTGCCAGTTGGTCACGCGCACCGTGACTGGCGATATAAATCAGCATAAATGGGTTGAGGTGACGATTCTCTGCAATCCAATCGGGTTCAACAACAGGGATGCCATCAAGCTTATGGCCGATCTTTTTGGGATCGATATCAACCCATGCATGTGTTTAAAACCCCTGTTAATCAATAAGCTAGCGCGTTTTCGTGTCTTGCGCCCCGCGCCGCAAAATATTATCGGACGGTTGTTATTTAGGCGGTTATCCCGGGAAAGATATTCAGCCCTGACATTATCGAAAGCATTTCTGCTGCAGGCAGGTGAGGTTCGTGTGTAACGATCAGAGCTATCTCGCCAGTCAAATAAAACCTCAGGAATTTTTTCAAAGACATAACCGGCATGTAATGCACGTAACCAGAATTCGTAATCCTCAGGGACCTCTCCTTTCCGGTAGTTGCCAATTTCATCGATGATGGCCTTGCGAAAAATAGCCGTGGGATTGGTTAATGGCATTTCTACGTAACGGTGATCGATGAACGCTTGATGATTCAATACGGTATTTTGCCACCGGATGTATTCCTGGAAACCATCAGTAATGGCTGTTTGTGGGAACAGGCGAGTCTGGCAGGCAATGACATCGGTATTGGGGTGAGACTGTAAGTATCGCCACTGCTTTTCCAGCTTACTGGCATGCATGATGTCATCTGCATCCATCCTGGCAATTCATGGTGTGGTGGCCTGTTGCAATCCATAGTTCAGTGCATCAACCAGGCCTTTGCCCGGGTTGTTAAATAGTCTGAATCTCACGTCATACCACGATGACATGATGGCCTCAGAGTTATCCTGACTGTGGTCATTTATTGCAATCAGTTCATAGTCAGTAAATGTTTGATTCAGGATCGATTCAACGGCTTCATGCAATGTATCAGCTACATTACGATAAGGCATGATGATGGATAACGCGGCCATTTATTTAATAAGTAATGATTCCAAAGGGTCCAGGTTGTTGATTTCCAGCAAGGCAGGTTTCAAATCTTTCGGCCAGGTTTGCTGTTGCCGATTAACCCAGATGCTATGTATGCCGATATCATGCGCTGCCTTGATATCAGTTTCTGGACTATCACCGATGTGTAGTGTCTGGTCAGATTCTACATCGGCTAGCCGCATTGCTTCATTGAATATTGCAGGATCGGGCTTTGATGCACCGACCATCTCAGCAGTGAGTGCATGCTGAAAATAGCCTTTTAAGGGTGTGTAATTGATATTGGCGTTACCATTGGTAACTGCTATCAAAAAATACTGCTGACCAAGTACGTTCAGTATCTGTTTAACGTCGTCATAAGGCGTGACCTTGTTACGCTCTATTCTGAATCGATCGACTGCTTTTTCCGCAAGGCTAGTATCATAATCATATTGTTGTAATAACCTTTGCAATGAGATCACGCGGGTTAATGTCAGATTATGTGCGATATCGGGTCGTTCTTTGGTAACCGATTTTCGGTGGTTTCTTAGTGCCTCAACATCGTAATCTGCTGCCAGTTTGGGCGCGTGCAGCTCAAGCCAACGATGTAAAACCGTTTCTGCCTGTAAGATGACTGGCTTGCAGGGCCATAAGGTATCATCCAGATCGAAAGTGATCAGTTTGATGTTTGTAGGGAATTTCATGAAAGATTGCTTGTCCGATAGGGATTGTGAGATGAATAAAGGGGAATGTAACAGATGTTTGCTCTAAAGAAGAAAATGCAAATGCCGACAGCAGACGAGGCATTACCTGGCAGAGATGCGCCGATGTCAGTAACTAACCGTCATTATGTCAACGGCAACCCGATACAGTCACCATTCCCAGACGGTATGCAGCAGGCATTATTTGGTCTGGGTTGTTTCTGGGGTGCCGAGAGGAAGTTTTGGCAGCTGGAGGGGGTTTTTACGACTGCGGTAGGGTACGCCGCAGGGTATACGAAGAACCCCACTTATGAGGAAGTTTGTGGGGGCATGACCGGACATAATGAGGTGGTACTTGTTGTGTGGGACCCGAAAGCGATTAATTTTAAACAAATACTCCCGGTATTCTGGGAATCTCATGACCCAACTCAGGGAATGAGGCAGGGAAATGATATCGGTACACAGTATCGATCCGGGATCTATTGCATTAGTGATGAGCAGATAAATCAGGCATCTGACTCGAAACTACGGTATCAGCAGCAACTTACCAGTGCGGGGCATGGGGAAATCACTACAGAAATCATGGAAATGCCGGACTTCTATTATGCCGAGGACTACCATCAGCAATATTTGGCAAAAAATCCAGGTGGCTACTGCGGGTTAGGGGGAACAGGAGTCTCCTGCCCAACAGGACTTGAGACGTGAATTATGCAAGCCCAGCCACACCAGCACCGCGCCGGATTCCGGACCAAATCGCAGGAAGCGATTTGGAACAGTTTTACTAGCCCGAAGGGCGGAGGGCAGGATGCCCGGAGTAATCCTACTGAGATTTCCGGGCAAGATTCTGCCATAATGGCGGGCTGGTAAATAAAGGATTTGCCTAAAGTTTTTTCTTGCGCTATAAAGGCGCGCTTTTTGAAATCAAGGGAAGGAAATATGTCATCAATCGATGATATCGAGCTGCCGGAGAAATACCGGCCAACTAAAAAAGAAGAATATATGTGTGACATGCAGCTCGCGTATTTTAAACGCAAGCTACTGGACTGGCGTAAGGAATTGATGGAAGAGTCACAGGAAACCATCGACCATTTACGTGATGTCAGCAATCAGGACGTTGGCGATGAAGTAGATCGGGCCAGCCGAGAGAGTGACCATACACTTGAGCTGCGTACACGAGACCGTTACCGCAAATTGCAATCCAAGATTGATCAGGCGCTCAAGCGTATTGATGATGGTTCTTATGGGTATTGTGATGATACCGGTGAAGAAATTGGCCTTAAGCGCCTGGAAGCAAGACCAGTTGCGACACTCACATTAGAGGCCCAGGAAAGACGCGAGACAAAAGAAAAGCACACCACAGACGATCGCTAGCAGCTTAGCGGTCGTATTATTAGTTTAATTCTATCCCAGCTGATTCGTCAGCTGAGGATTTAACAGGTACAACCCCAAGGCTAATTAGCAGACTAATTGTGCTTGTAGTTTTTCCCAGCCTTGATGACGTCTTCAGTCCAGTCATCTCGACGCCGCCAACGTCGATTAATGTAAATGATTACAAATGCAGCAAAGGAATTGAATATTCCAACTTACGATGATCTCGTGGCAGCTCATGAGCGCATCAAGCCATATATTCATCGCACACCCATATTAACATCAAGTTATCTGAACAAACGTACAGGCGCCGAACTTTTTTTTAAATGTGAAAACTTCCAGAAAACGGGGGTTTTTAAAGTGCGAGGGGCATCTAATGCCGTTTTTAGTTTGACGGAAGAAAAGGCGGCCATCGGTGTCGCCACACATTCTTCAGGTAATCATGCGCTGTCTTTATCCTACGCGGCTGGGTGCCGGGGTATTCCTGTCACGGTCGTAATGCCACACACTGCACTACAGTCCAAAAAAGATGCGGTCATTGGTTATGGCGGCACGATAGTCGAGTGTGAGCCATCGACCAGGTCCCGTGAAGAAACCTTGTCGAAAGTGGTGGCGAAGTCGGGTGCTGAGTTTGTTCACGCTTATAACGATCCGCGTGTTATTGCCGGGCAGGGGACCTGTTCTCGCGAAATGGTTGAGCAGGTAGAAAATCTTGATGCAGTGATCGCACCGATTGGTGGTGGCGGATTGGTATCTGGAACGTACCTGACGCTCTCGAATGTTGCACCTGATATCAAGATATACGCCGCGGAACCTTTAAATGCAGACGATGCAGCTCGTTCTTTTCATGCTGGACACATTATTGTAGACGATGCTCCTGACACGGTAGCCGATGGGCTCAAGGTAGCGCTGAAGGACCTGACCTGGCATTTTGTCAGTAATCATGTAACCGACATATTGACAGCAACTGAACATGAAATTATCGATGCCATGAAGTTGATATGGAAACGAATGAAAATTGTTATGGAACCCAGTAGTGCGGTGCCGTTAGCGACAATTATGTAAAACAAAGAGATTTTTAAGGACAAGCGGATTGGTGTCATTATCACCGGCGGTAATGTCGATCTTGACCATCTTCCCTGGAATTAATTTTAAAACTTTAACTGGAGATATTATTATAAATAGAGCAGTAAACATGCATGAGCTCGAGGTTGGTTACGATATTCCAGCCGCTATCGGTATGGATGAGTCGGAGATACAGACACCAAGGCACAGTTACTGAAAGTGACATCACGTTATTTGTTGGAACCGGTGTGGACTTACAGGCCCTGGCCGTGGCTTCAGTTGCTGTAGATCTGGCTTTACAGAAAAACCAGGCACAAAAAGTTTCCCTCAAGAATAGTTTGCCATTCTATTTATTAGGCTAGATTTATGTAGGTCTTTAATGATTAATTAAGAAGACTTTTTCCTTTTCTTGGATGCTTTAGCCTCATCTGCAATACGTACTGATTCTTCATAAATCATCTTTCCAACATGTTTCATGTCATTCATACGGCCTTCTAGAATCTGTTTTATTTGAGAAGTGTTTATATTGGCTTTAGACAGGACAAGTTCGAAGAACTGCCCGTTTTTTAAAGCATATTGTTTATATTCATCATACCCAATATCGCCAAGTAAATAGCCTAGAGATACACGGGCTTCAACTTTGTGGTACGCCGCTAATGGAGCCCAGCCCAGCTTATCGCTTAATTCGTACTGTAGTACGCTAGTATATGCACCAATGCTCATTATTCTGGAAAGTTCGCCAGGGTTACTAGTTTGTGTAGACTGTTCTCTTAACTCAGCTTTTAGGTAATCACGAACTGCAAGTAATCCCGCTTTCTTCTGTTGTTCTGTCATTCCGTTAAAAAACGCTGCCTTTTGATCCATCGTCTGTGCAATCGTTGGCGAAACCTGCATGAAGACAAATGCTAGAATGGTAATCCTAATAATATGTTTCACGTGTATCTCCTTTAATCTAAGCTCATATGTTATGCATCTGTATCATTTTCTATAAAGGTAAACTGATGCCAGTTATATGCAGATATTTTTCCCTGTCTTATCAATGAATCTATTTCTGCCTGAGTTACCCCCTTCGTTTCCACGTAGTCCTCGACTAAAATAGGATTATTTAAATAGGGTTTTACCTCTTCTAAGCCTTTGGTCCTTGCTTCTTCAATCGTTGATTCTTTATTTAGGAACCTTATTAGCAGTAATGCTATAAGAATCACAAGAATAAAAGAAATTATCTTAATCACATACATTTTTCTATTATCTTAGAATTGTATTTTGGCAAACGAATACAGAAAATAAAGCGTATATTTTATATACGCACCAATATGCTATCTAAGCTACGCCGAGATTTAGGGAGTATTGCGTTGTAGTCTTCTTGTGGATGACGATACCCAATAGCTAGAGCCACATCGCACTGATAGCCATCGAGTTCTTCTTTGAACTCCTCACTGATTAGATCAGTAGCAATGCCCTCCATAGGGGTGGAGTCTATTCTAAGACGAGACAGGGTATGTAATGTGTTTCCAAGAGCAATGTAAGTCTGCGCTTTTGTCCAATTTCCTGTATTTCCATGTTCGTCGGTATTTAGTTCCGCAAACAGAAAAGCCCCAAAAGCGCTCTCCCGGTCTTCTGGTTTAGTGCGCTTGTCCCTAATGCCATCATCAACAACCTCGGCATAGTTATCACGTGTGTAGCGGGGATTATGAGCAAATAGAATAATGTGCGAACTATCATATACATGAGGTTGGTTGAATTGAAAATTATTGTCGAATGTTCTACTCAAACGTTCTTTCGCATTATTACTTTCAATTACTACAAACTTCCATGGCTGTGAATTAATTGATGACGCAGAAAGACGCATTGCTTCAAAAAGCACATCAAGATCCTCTTGTGAAACCTTTCTACTGGCGTCGTAATTCTTGGTGGTATATCTCCAACGAAGATCTTCAAGAATCGGATTGCTCATATCAACTCCTTATTTAATTCAATACTAACCCTTCATTTACAGGGTATACACATGAGTATCTTGGGTACAAATTTTATACTAGTAATTCAATCCAGTGCTTAACTGGTATCTCAGACCTGGTATCCAGATGATGCAGGCAGCCGATATTCGCTGTCACGATTATATCTGGCTGGTTGGCGGTCAAGTAATTGATTTTATTCTGTCCCAGTTGATCTGACAATTTTGGGTTAAGCAGACTATAACTTCCAGCAGATCCGCAACACAGGTGGCTGTCATTTACCGGAATTAGCTCTATATCTATGCGATTAAATATGCCTTCTACAATACCAGGGAGTTTCTGGCCATGTTGTAATGTGCAAGGTGGGTGGTAAGCAATTTTTTCTTTTGCCGGTTTTTGAATGCCTGAAAGGTCTTCCTGATTGATTACCTCGGAAATATCTTTAACAAGTGAGCTTATCGTTGCAGCCTTGTCTTTGTATCGCTCATCATTGGAAAGTAGCTGACCATAATCCTTGATGTGCACACCACAACCACTGGCTGTTGAAACGATTGCTTCAATTCCATTTTCAACATGCGGCCACCAGGTATCGATTCGATTTCGTATGAAATCCAGCGCCTGCTCCTGGGCTGAAGTATGATGATGAAGAGCACCGCAGCAGGCAGCTGGCGTTTCTTCAATAACCTGGATATTCAAACGACTTAGTACGGTAGCCGTAGCATGATTGATTGAAGGGGATAATGCCGGTTGAACGCATCCCTGGAGCAGCAGCATTTTTCGAGTTGCATCACTCGATTGAGGCCATTCCTGTTTGATGTGACGTTCGGGAATCATTTTTCGAAGGGCACTGGGTAACAGGGGGCGCATGATCTGACCAGGGAGCAGTAACAGGTTGAATCGTTTTGGATAAGCTAAAGCCTCGCGTATGCACCAGCGTTTAAATCGATCCCAGGTTGAACGTTTGACGCTTTCTTCAATCAGTTCGCGTCCAATGCCCAGTAACTCACCATAATCAACGCCAGAAGGGCAGGTAGTTTCACAATTTCGGCAGGTCAGACATCGATCGAGATGTTTTTGTGTTTCGCTACTGGGTGTCTGGCCTTCCAGTATCTGTTTGATCTGGTATATGCGACCTCGCGGTCCATCCAGCTCATCACCCATTAACTGGTAGGTCGGGCACGTAGCATTACAAAATCCACAATGCACACATTTGCGCAGGATCGTATTGGCTTGCTGGCCTAATGTTGTTGCCAGAAACTGTTCTGTAATATTGGTTTGCATATCTATAATTCGGGATAAAAAGTACCCTTATTTAAAATACGCCCAGGATCAAAAGCATCTTTTAAACTCTGGTGATATCGATTAACAGTTTGATCAAGTGGAATGCGTAAATTGTTTTTATCTTCACCGTGCCATTGCTCGGCATAACCATGAGCATCTGATGCGACCTGTATTATTTTCTCACTGGATTCTGTTGTTTTTAACCAACGTTGAGCGCCACCCCAGTCGATTAACCATTCGCCTTCCAGAGGTAGCATGGGCGTTGCTGGTGGGACGGATAAACGCCAGTATGTATTGTCGTTGAAAAATGCATGATCATGATCACGCAAGTCAGACCATAATGACTCGCTAGCAGTTATCTCATTACCACCGATGGTATTCATAGCGGCTTCGACTCCAGCCGTTGTACCCGATAAGCGGACATGCAGGATATTATCTAACCAGTAAGCACCATTAATTGGGACTGCCTGTGATGTCCATGCATTGACATTGTTAATGGCATCCTGTGCACTGCACTCTAGCAATCGTGTTGTTGTTTGTTCAGGTAGAGGTAATACTTTAAACGTTATATCGAGTAATACACCCAGTGTGCCGTATGCACCTGTCATTAAGCGAGAGACATCATAGCCAGCAACATTCTTCATAACCTGGCCACCGAAGTTAAGCACTTCTCCCTTACCATCTATAATTCTTGTACCCAGTACATGATCACGGACTGCGCCGGCCCATGGCCTTGATGGGCCGGATAAGCCAGCCGCAACTGCGCCGCCTACACTACCTTTCTGATTAAAAGTGGGTGGGTCAAATACCAGTGTCTGATTTTGTTCGGCAAGTGTTGCCTGCAATGTCTGGATCGGTGTGCCTGCACGGACGGTTACAACGAGTTCGGTTGGTTCATAGGCTATGATGCCGGTATGTTCTATTGTATCAAGCGATGCGCCTTCATCAGCATGACGGAGAAATGACTTTGAATTCATACCATGAATAGAAAGCAGTGACTTTTTCTCAAAGGTCTCTTTAACCTCATTTGCAAGCTGTTGACTAATGTCACTCATCATTAATACGGTATTGTTTAGCAGAAAGCACTAGAAGCGTTCTAGTTCAGGGTGGGGTAGTTGCCCACCATGAACATGCATTGCTCCCAATTCGGCACAACGATGTAATTCGGGAACAGCCTTGCCGGGGTTGAGTAATCGTTCTGGATCAAAGGCATCTTTGATGGCATGAAACTGCTCCAGTTCCTGTGTCTGAAATTGAACACACATCTGGTCAAGCTTCTCAACACCAACCCCATGTTCACCTGTAATCGTACCGCCGACTTCAACACAAAGTTCCAGTATCTTGCCACCGAAGTGTTCGGCATTTTCAAGTTCTCCGGGCTGGTTGGCATCGTAAAGTATTAGAGGATGTAGGTTTCCATCGCCAGCATGAAAGACATTCGCAACTTCAAGATTATGCTCTTTTGAGAATTCGTTAATACGTTTCAATACTGTACCGAGATGCTTGCGCGGTATCGTGCCATCCATGCAGTAATAATCCGGTGCTAATCTACCAACTGCCGGGAAAGCTGATTTTCGACCGGCCCAGAACGTCATACGCTGTTGCTGATTTTCGGCGACACGAACCTCGGTGGCACCATGCTGATTCAATACCTGCGTTACGGTGTCGATCTGGCTGTCGACCTCGCTTTCTATACCATCCAGTTCGCATAGCAGAATAGCACTGGCATCTGTGGGGTAGCCTGCGTGGACATAATCTTCCGCGGCGCGTATCGAGGGGTTATCCATCATCTCGAGCCCGGCAGGAATAATGCCGGATGCAATGATGCCGGCAACGGCATTACCAGCCTTCTCAACGTCATCGAAGGCTGACAGTATGACCCTGACGGTTTTTGGTATCGGCAGAAGCTTAACCGTGATTTCGATAATGACACCCAGCATGCCTTCGGAGCCGGTCATCAGGGCCAGTAAATCATAACCAGGGCTATCCAGCGCCTGTGATCCTATCGTCAGCAATTCACCATCGATAGTTAACAGTTTGACTTCCAGTATGTTGTGTACGGTTAACCCATATTTTAGGCAATGAACGCCGCCTGCATTTTCAGCAACATTACCACCAATGGAGCAAGCAATTTGGGATGATGGGTCGGGTGCGTAATACAGTCCATAGGGTTTTGCTGCTTCTGAAATCGCCAGGTTCCTTACCCCAGGTTGAACTCGCGCGCAACGATTATCTACGTCAATCGAAATAATTTGATTGAATTTAGCCAGGCTGAGTATTACACCTGATTCATCTGGTAACGCACCACCGGACAAGCTGGTACCTGCACCACGTGCTACCACAGGGACTTTCTGCGTATGACAGACTTTAAGTACATGCTGTACTTCTTCAATATCAACGGGTAAAGCAACCAGTAAGGGTTGTTGCCGATAGGCTGACAAACCGTCACATTCATAAGGTGCAAGGGTTTCAGATGTAGTTAGCAGACGTTCCGCTGATATCGTTTGTGCAAGCTGTTGATATAGCTGGGTGGAATGACTGATAGGCATGATAGATTGTTACATGCAGGTGCCTGAGAGTCGATTATTGTACACGTATTATTGGCTTGAGTAGAGCATCTATTTTTACAGTCTATAAATGGAAAATGTCAAGTCATGACATTCATATTGTCTGTGCTATGCTCGTTTCAATGACACTAGCCATCAAACAGTTGCAGCAACTTAAAGACTCATCAAGAGGGTTTGGTGAGTTAATGGCGTTGTATGATGATAACTATGTCCGCTTCAAGCAACTTGTAACTCAACTAGACGAGTTGGAAGGGGAGAGTCGTTCGATCAGGTTTGATGATGTCACCTTGCATTTACAAGTTCTACAACGTAGCCGTTATACAACCACTGTTTTATTAACCTATTTACTCGATCTCGGTAATGAAAATATCACTCGCACACCTGACCTGAAAATTCGCATTTATCATGATGCTCACCAGGCAGAAGTGCTCTCCTGCTGTCGCAACGACCCCAACACATTTCAATGGTTGGAAAAAACCGCCTGTATATCCAATATGCAGTGGCGCTGGCGAATGAACCAGTTTTTACGAAAATGGCTCACCCATTGTCTCAAGCGTGGCCATGGATTTCCTCAGGAAAAATCTGGTATTAAATGGTCGGATTTACTCGAAGCCATTTAATTTTCAGCTAAAAATTTTCTAACTAGCTGATATATAAGATAATATAATTTAACCTGGGTTGGTGATTTACCCTTCACTATCTAATGTTTTTTGTTGACTTGAGGGCGTTACCTATATAAGATTCGGCTAATACTTTAATTTAATCTGAATTTATTGGTGCCGCATGAAATTATCAACAAAAGGACGTTACGCAGTTACAGCCATGCTGGATTTGGCGCTTAATGACGAAAAAAATCCGGTTACATTAGCGGAGATATCGCAATGTCAGGGCATTTCCCTTTCTTATCTCGAGCAATTATTTGCTCGTCTACGTAAAGCCGGTCTAGTGGCAGGCGTGCGTGGCCCTGGTGGGGGCTATCGTCTGGCACGTGAGGCAGTTGGTATTACGATTGCTGATATTATTGATGCGGTAGATGAACACCTGGATGCCACCCGTTGTGAAGGACGTGAGGATTGCCAGGATGGTCAGAAATGTTTGACTCATGAATTATGGTGTGAACTTAGTGTTCAAATTCACGGATTCCTCAAGCAGATTAATCTGGCCGAATTTCTTTCACGTCCGAATGTAATGGCGATTATTGAGGAAGAGAAAAACAGGGAGCCAGAGCCCGTGCCTTCGCTAGGTGCACGTCCTGAAGCCGCCTGATACACTAACTCCTAGAAGTTCGTTATTTGAGAGCCTCCACCTGTACTCTTTCTAGGTGATATT
>Ga0126335_1000006_pt1 | contig 153049 bp, 125 predicted proteins | sample OlaspJWI45metaG_FD_108409 | JGI IMG/M metagenome (GOLD analysis project Ga0126335, IMG submission 108409) | Marine gutless worms symbiont microbial communities from Oahu, Hawaii - Olavius sp. 1 OAHU.JWI-45 metaG | ecosystem: Host-associated > Annelida > Digestive system > Unclassified | place... | reverse complement strand
GACACCCGGCGGAACCCCGCGGATCGCGGCAATCAGTTTATTGACCTTGTACCACATCAACAAACCGCCGTCCCCGGGTTTGGCACCCTGGCCGTATTTAATTTCCACGGCACAGGGATCTTCTTTCATCTCCGGGATGGCATGAATAATCTCATCCCAGCCAAAATATCCGCTGGCGATCTGCAGAATCACATATTTGAGAAACCGGCTGCGCAACAGACGCGGCGGGCAGCCGCCCTCGCCCGTGCACATGCGCACCGGCATGTTCAGCTCTTCGTTCAGATAGGCCACCCCCATCTGCAAACCTTCCCACATGTTGGGAGACAGCGCCCCGAAAGACATCCCGCCGATAATCAGCGGATAGATTTCACGTACCGGGGGCATCCAGCCCTGGGCCTTGAAAAACTGCAGGTTCTGTTCGGGCGGAAGTACCCGTCCCAGCAGGGTGCGCATTTCGAATTCGTGCCGACCGGCATCCAGCGCCGGGTCGGTCAGCATGGAAATCCGGATGAACTTGATCTGGTCCAGCAGACTGTCACCGGAATTGCGGCGGCCACCGCGCCGACGGGGCTGACCGCCACGGTCAATGTGAAAACGCAACTTATCGGCTTCGTCACCGCGCACCGGTACGATGGCATCATTGGGGCAGACCATATTGCACATGGCACACCCGACACACCGGTAGGCCGGATCGGTCTTCTGGCGAATACCGTAATACAGACTGTACTCATTGACCGGCGGCTGATCCATTATCAGCCCTACCGGCGGTGCCACCTTGCGTTTACGAAACACACCCAGCTCGATGGCATTGACCGGGCAAACCGATGTGCACTGCCCGCACAGGGTGCATTTATCTTTATTCCACAAAATCTGCCAGGGCTGGTCCTTGACGCTCAGTGTGGAAGGGGTAACGGGTCTGCTTGAGAACATATCTTTACCTCCGAACGGTTCGGGCCCACGATCGCCGTGTCCAAATGCATGGGCTGAAAATCCTCCCTTTTGTCCCGATATGGGATGGCGGCATCCAGTCCGCATATTTCCGATGAAAATGCATACATGCCCGGTCTTCCGCCGACGATGCCGGGGCGCAGCTTTTTGCGGTCCTGGACCATAAACAGGCTGTGATCGGGCAGACAGCCGATGACACAATTGGGCCCGTCGATAATCAGACGCCGGCAGCTGTGTTTAAGATGTTTGAGAAATTCAGCATTGGGATGTTTTTGAATATCCTCATCCTGCAGGGGCGTGATGATGTGTTTGTAGCCATCCAGACCGAGCCCAAGATTCTTGATCATATAATGCAGAATGTGGGTGAACACCTCCGAGTCGGACTGATAGCCGGAATATCCGTCAAATCGGCGTGACATCAAAAATTCCTTGATGGGAATAAAAGCCGTGTTCTCACCGTTGGTCATGGTGGCAAATCCCTGTATGAAAAAAGGATGGCAGGCGTATAGATTGATGGCATAGTTGGTGTTCTGGCGGCCCTGGGCCATGATGACACGCGCATGCAGATCCTTGCGATCAAACTGCAGATGCCTGGCCACCTGCATCGGATCGCCGATTTCTTTGACCAGGATGACATCCGGCCAGAATGAAAAAACAATCATGTCCTGCTTTTCTGCGCCCATCTGCCGCAGCTGCAGCCGTATGGCCAACAAGCGGTCATACAGTTCAGCCTGAGTCAGATGTTCCCATTGCTCCGGGTATTCGTAGGCCCGGATCAGGTAGACATCGCGTTTGGGAACACCCGGGGGTGGATTTTTGGGGACTTTGATCGTGATTTTATACTTGGTCATAAACCCCTTATCCATCATGAACCTATCCAGCCGCTTGAGACCGGATTCGCTGAAGATACCGGAAAGGATCGGTGCATCCTTCATTTCATCGAAGGGACCGGCCAGATCTCTGAGAAACAGACCGACGCCCGAGCCATCATGGCCTTCCTTCATGACCTCCAATGCTTCCAGGGCAACCATGGGTGACACGGGTTCCTGGCTGGTTACGGCAAATAATCGGCACATGTTAGACACTCTCCTGATATGTATTTATTTTACGCTGGCGGCTGCGATGGCCAAGATATGGCGCGCAAGTTAAAGTTCACGCAAAGTTTGTCCGATAATTAGAAAACACGGCCGCCTGTAAGATATGGCGGCTTATGAATAAAAAAAATTGGTTATAAATGCGAAGTTTCGTTTTGTCAAAAGGATGTCTGGCTTACCTGTCACAACACTTTATGATTGGTTTAAGCGACCTTCCGGAGCTGCAGCTGTCAACGCCGGCCATGTTCATCAGATGGGGTAGAACGGCGCGCAGCAAAGACCGGTCGGCAAATATACCTGCCGATCCGCCAAAATTCGAAGCAATTGATGTGCCAGCTGGATTAAATCACCCGGACCACGGCCCAACGCAGGTCCGACGGCTGCCGGACAGATTGTAACACCGGAAGTGTCTGCAACAAATTTGTAATTAATCGGCCCAATTTAATGCAATTTTGTAATTTATCCGGCGGCTACAACGAGCGCCACTATCGCCTGAAGCCAGCGCACCTTAAGCTTTATCTTGTTGATTTTGTTGCCTGCATAGGCTAAAAGTGAATCTTTTGATGACCGAAACCCGGCATCCAGACTTTTTTACCAAATGATTATTTCTGTCAACGCCATCAAATTAAAACTGATAGACGTACGCCGGACTGACCAGACAGGAGAACGTAAATGGGATTAAAAGTAACCATCGACAACGCCAAACCGATTGATACCGGCGTGTGGAAAGCCACTTTGAAGCCGGACGAAGCGGCGACATTCGGGGACTGTGCCAGCAAGATCGGTCCTTATACGGTGCTTTATCTGGAAACGATTGTCGATTTTAACGCGCGTTCGCAGTGCCTGACCTTTGATCCCAGCGCGACCCGCCTGTTGAATCTGGGCACCACCGATCAAATCATCATCCTCGGCCAACACGCCGCGCAGCCGCAATCGGCAACCGCTCAATCCGCACAGCCATCGCCCATGGCCAGGCGCGAACCGGCTCCGGAAAAAGCTGCCAGGCCGGCGCCCCAACCGTCCCCGGCACCGACCCCGGCGCCGGTTGAAGCTCGGGCTGAGGCACCACAGAATCCTGAATTTGAACTGTCGCAAGCGCTGGCGACCGGCGACAAACTGTTTCTGAGCGAATTGCCGTCTGAGTTACGCTCGTTGGGAGAGATGCTGTTGTCCGAAGTACGCAGCCAATTTCCGGGCGAGCTGACCTATGAACCGCGATTTGCCAAATTTGACGAAACACCGGAAATTTTCTGGACCGTAAAGATCATGGCCGCCGAAAAAGCCCTTCACATTACGGTTCGAGGCACGCCCGACGATTTTAAGTCGGTAACCGCACAAGGTATTAACCTGAAGCTGGATAAATTCGGTTATTCAAAATTTAACCTGAGCCAAAAGGCGCAGGTGCCGGGTGCCTTTGAGCTCATCAAAAAGGCCGCCAAGAATATGATGGAGCTGTAGCTGCGTCGGGACAGTTGCGTCAGGCCGGTCGGTTTAGTCAGTTCCGATTAAACCGGCATTTTCCAATTGACAGCTATCGATCTGACCGGCGCGACTGTCTAAACTGAATTATCCGACCTAAGCTCTGTGGTTTAGCAATCGTTGACCAAAAGATGTCACAAAATCTTGCACTTAGCCCATGCTGCCCATCACCGCATTTCCCGAATCACTGCAAAAAGAGGCCGAGGACAAAGCCGCCGCCCTGGATGAGGCTATTTTGAAATCCGGGCTGGCGCCTCCAAGCCGGCCGGAGCTGGCCGAAAAGATTCGCCCGGTGCTGGCGTTCAGCAACTTTATTGCCGACCACTGTACCCGCCATCCTGATCTTTTACCCGATCTGTCCGACAGCGGCGATTTGTCACGCAGCTATGCTGCCGATGATTTCAAGCACAAGCTGTCAGCCATTCTGAAAAAAGTTGAAGACATCGATCAATTGCAGGTGGCGCTGCGTCGTTTTCGTCGTCGCGAACTGGTCCGGATTGCCTGGCGCGATTTGGCCGGTGAGGCCGATCTATTGCGCACCATGACCGAAATTTCCGCATTTGCGGACACCTGTATCGATCAGGCGCTGACATTTTTGTATGACGCCCAGTGCGCGCAGCTGGGCACTCCGCAAAATTCGGAAGGCATCCGGCAATCCCTGGTCGTTATCGGGATGGGTAAACTGGGGGGACAGGAACTTAATTTTTCGTCCGATATCGATCTCATTTTCGCCTATCCTGAAAACGGGCAGGCCCGTGGCCCATCAAAAACGATATCCAATGAGGAATTCTTCGCCCGTCTTTGCCGACAATTAATCCAGGTCCTGGGCAAAGTCACGGTCGATGGCATCGTCTTTCGGGTGGATCTGCGCCTGCGTCCATTCGGTGACAACGGGCCGCTGGCGATGAGTTTTGAGGCCACGGAGCACTATTATCAGTTGCAGGGGCGCGAGTGGGAACGCTATGCCTGGATCAAGGCCCGGGTTGTGGCCGGCGACCGAACGGCCGGAGCAAGGCTGTTAATGCAATTGAACCCGTTTGTTTACCGGCGCTACCTTGACTACGGGGCGTTCGAGTCGCTGCGCGACATGAAACAGAAAATCACCCTGGAAATCCGCCGCAAAGCGATGAAACTCGACATCAAGCTGGGTGCCGGCGGAATCCGGGAAATCGAATTCTTCGGGCAGGTTTTTCAACTCATCCGGGGCGGCGTTAACCGGCTTTTGCAGGACCGCCGCATACTCAATGTGCTGGCGCTGCTCCAGCGCGAACGTTTTATCGCACCCCGGGTGTGCAGCGAACTGGAACAGGGCTATATCTTTTTACGCAACCTGGAACACCGTTTGCAAGAATATGCCGATCAGCAGACGCATCGACTGCCCACAGATGCGGCCGATATGACCCGTCTGGCCCTGGCGATGGGCTATGAACACCCGGACGCATTTCAGGCTGAACTGCATCGGCACCGCCATAATGTTCACTATCATTTTTCCCGGCTTCTGGAATCCAGGGAGCCCGAGGCTGCAGACAGCCGGCTGGAAAAGACGCTGAAAGGAATCTGGCTGGGGCTGGTCGATCCACCGGTGGCCTTGCGGGAATTTGAAATCATCGGCTACCATCAGCCCGAGGAAGTATTGCGACTGCTGGCGCATCTGCACGATCACCTGTCCTCTCGAACACTGGGCGCAGAGGCCAAACAACGGCTGGACAAATTAATCCCGCTGCTGCTGGTAGCCGTATCCCGCAGCCAGGATCAGGTCACTGCGCTGAACCGTATATTCGACCTGATTCGGGCCATCGGAGGACGTGCGGCATACCTGGCACTGTTGCTGGAAAACCCCGAATCGCTGGAACATCTGATTGTTTTGACCGACGCAAGCCCGTTGATCGCCTCATTTTTAGCCCGCCATCCGGTTTTACTGGACGAACTGCTGGATCCGCGCACGCTGTATGCACCGCCGAGCCGCAAAGAGCTCGAATTGGAATTGAGACACCGAATTGATCGTTTGCCGGCTGATCTGGAATTTCAGATGGAAGAACTGCGTGTCTTCCGGCAGACCAACATGTTACGGATCGCAGCCGCCGATGTGGCCCGGGCACTGCCGCTCATGCGCGTCAGCGATCATCTGTCGGACCTGGCCGAAACCGTGGTCGCCGAAGTGCTGGAACTGGCCTGGCAGCACCTGGTTAAAAAGCACGGCCAGCCAGTCTGCCGGCTGGCCGACCGGGATTGCGGCAAGGGTTTTGTCGTCATCGCCTATGGCAAACTCGGTGGCCTGGAACTGGGGTATGGATCGGATATTGATCTGGTGTTTCTGCATGCCGGAACCCCTGCGACCACCCGGGGCAATGACCGCAGCATAGACAACAGCCTGTTTTTCGCCCGCCTGGGCCAGCGGGTCATTCATATGCTCACCGCCCATACCCAGGCCGGCATTGCTTATGAAACCGACATGCGTCTGCGGCCCAGCGGGAGTTCCGGGGTGCTGGTCAGCCACATCGAAGGTTGGCGGGATTATCAGCTCGATGAAGCCTGGACCTGGGAACATCAGGCCCTTATCAGGGCCCGGGCCATCGGTGGTGACCCCCTGCTCATTAAACGTTTCGCGGAAATCCGCAGGGAAGTGCTCTCAATCCCCCGCAAGGCGGCGCAACTCAAACTGGACGTATCCCAAATGCGCCGGCGCATGCGGGCCGAATTGCTCAAAACCGAGCCGGAGACATTCGACCTGAAACAGGGTGTCGGGGGTATGGTGGACATCGAGTTTCTGGTCCAGTACCTGGTTTTGAGGACGGCAAACCGTCACCCTGCACTTCTGCAATGGACCGACAATGTCCGCCTGCTGCAAAGCCTCCTGGAATCCGGCATCATTCACGCAAACACAGCGCACCTGCTGCGGCATACCTACCTGATCTACCGCGCCGACGGTCATCGGCTCAGCCTGCAGGAAAAACCGGCCCGGGCACCGGCAGCAAAATTTGAGCACCTGAGCAGCCGGGTGGCAGCTATCTGGAACGCGAATCTGGATTCCTGACGGCCGCCGGCCCGGCTCTGACACACCGGTATGGTAAGAATCCGAACCCGGAAGACCATATGGGCTGAATTCAAGTAAAGAATCCGAGCCCAGAGGACCCGACATTGATTTCACCCCAGAGGGGTGGCGTTTACCTTGTGACGTCCAATGGAATGATGGCAACAGCAGCCAACCGGATTTACACTATTGTTAGAACATCGCATAAATATAACAAATATGTATTTATATGTGCCTGATTATATAAATTTGTAAAATTTAACGCCCCCTTCTTCTCCATCTGCAATCTTCATATATTATTTCATGTGCTTATCTCCATATTTGAGCCATCTCGTTCATGTGGCACACCCCTTGCTCATGTAACCGCCAAAACCGCGAACCGGAAATATTAACGGTTTGAACACCCATCGTGAAAGGAACTGGGCTCAATGAAAACTTTTATTTATGCGGCCGTTATTGCAGCCATAGGAATAACGAGGGTGTGGGCCGGTGACCAGGCACCGAATTTATAACATAAGTGTTATTCTTTGGGTCATTTTATTACAAAAATGTATATCGTTTAAGCTGCATACAAATCCTTAAAAATTGTCATGGCATATCCATTGCAGAGGCATGCCACAATTAGCCGACAGATTTTTTTAGTTACCGCCCTCTTTCGGGGCCGACATTTGAAGATGATGGACAACCAATCTATGCAGGCAGATGTGACCGAAAATCAGAGCGCAGGCGGCCGTCAACAATCTGCGTCCAACAGGCTCAAGCAGCAGCGCGAAAAACTGATTGCCGAATTTAAATCCGGAAAAAGGGTCACTTTCATGGAAAACCATGCCCGTATTCTGGATGAATACTTCCGGGAGCGGTTTGAAACCAGCATGATCGGGCCCCAGATGGGTATCAACAAGAATCCTTATGTCTTTATTGCCCAGGGCGGATACGGACGCGGCGAACAGTGTGTGCACTCGGACGTCGATCTGCTGTTTCTCTTTAAAAAAAGAGTTCCGGACACTGCCGAGAACCTTATCCGGGAAATCGTATATCCATTATGGGATATCGGCCTGGAGGTCGGATACGCCACGCGCTCGATCAAAGAATGCCTGAGCCTGGCGACCAAAGATTATGAAATATTGACCCCACTGTTGGATGCCCGTTTCATTTGCGGCATGTCGCTTTTATATACCGATTTTATGGATCAGGTCCGCCGCAAAATATTGGATCGCCACAGTCGTAAGATCATCAAATGGCTGATCGAAAGCAATCGCCTGCGACACATTCATTTCGGCGATTCCACCTATCGCCTCGAACCCAACCTCAAAGAAGGCCAGGGCGGACTGCGGGACTACCACACCATGCTGTGGCTCGGACGCATCAAATACCAGTTTAAGCAGGCTCGGGACCTGGAATTTCTGGGACGTCTTTCCCACGTTGAATATATCAATCTGACCGAAGCCCTGGAATTTATCTGGCATGTCCGCAACCGCCTGCATCTGCTGACCGACCGTAAAAGTGATCAGCTGCACTTTGAAAACCAGATCAAACTGGCCGAGTCCATGAAATACAAGCAGGTCAATGGTCAGCAGCCGGTAGAATGCTTCCTGGGTGATCTGCATGGCAAGATGGATTTTATCAAGCAGCAGCTGCTGATCATGCTTTACGAATTGGGTTACAGCGCTGCTGGCAAGACCCGCAAGATGCCCGGCAAGCAATCGGTTGTGGCGGAAATAGTCGTACAGCGGGACATGCTCGATTTTCGGTCTACCAAAGATATCCTGCTCAAACCGCACCTGCTGTTGCGTATATTTGAAGAAAGCCTGCGGTTAAAGCTGCCCCTGAGCCCTGCGGCCAAAAGGGTGGTTGTGGAATTCGGATATATCGCGGATGAAAATTTGACCACTTCTCCCGAATTCATTAAATCATTCGAGCGCATTCTGCTTTCTCCGGCCCCGACGTTTAATGTTTTGGAGGAAATGCTCAATACCGGTTTTCTGGTGCGCCTGATCCCTGAATTTAAAGGGATCATCAATCGCATCCAGTATGATGAATACCACCTGTATCCGGTGGACAAGCATCTGCTGCGGGCCATACAGACGACCAAAAACTTCGCCAATCGCACCGATGAGTCCCTGGATCCGTTGTACACCGATATTTACAGGGGGCTTAAAAATAAAAAGCTGCTGCTCTGGGCCGTTCTGCTGCACGATATCGGCAAGGGCGATCCGGACGATCCGCAACAGGATCATTCCAAATCCGGAGCCCGGATGGCTCACAGAATCATGCGCGCCTGGGGCCACAAAGAAAGGGATGCCGACACGGTGGCATTTTTGGTGGAAAGGCACCTTTACCTGATCAAAACAGCCACCCGCCGGGATATTCACCATGAGGAGACCGCCATTGTCTGCGCCCGTGAGATCGGTGATGCTGAGCGACTCAAAATGCTTTACCTGCTCACCGTGGCAGATTCCATGTCCACCGGGCCCAATGCCTGGAACAGCTGGACCGCCTCGCTGCTGCGCGACCTGTTTCTCAAAGTGCTCAACATCATCGATAAAGGCGAGCTGGCCAGCCGCCAGGCGGTGAAAACCCAAAAGAAGAAAAAAGAAATCCTGCTGGCCGCGGTAGATACGCAATCAGAAAAACAGAAGCTGGATGAGCTGTTCAACGTCCTGTCACCGCGCTACCTGCTGTATGCCACGGTGGACCAGATCCGCGAAGACCTGGAGCGCTACAATCGCCTGGGCAGCCGGGACTTTGTCTGGAATGTGACCCGCACGGCCGATCCCAACCGGCGCACCGTGAAAATCTGCGCCAAGGACCGTCCCGGATTGTTTTCAAAAATCGCCGGGGTATTCACCCTGAACAACATCGATATCATCGACGCGCAAATTTTCACGTGGCGCAACCAGATAGCGGTCGATATTTTTGAGGTTACCCCGCCGCCGGACCAAATTTTCGAAGACGAAAGCTGGTTGCGAACCGAGCAAAACCTTCAGATGGCACTCACCGGTGAGTTAGACCTGACCCGGTCATTGAATCGCAAAATATCCTCATACCGACGCCGCAAAGCGCTGCCCCTGTCCAAACCGCAGCGTATCGAAGTGGACAATGCAAGCTCCAGTTTTTTCACGCTGGTGGAAGTTTTTACGGATGATTTCCCGGGACTGCTCTACACCATAACCGATGCCCTGTATCGCTGCCAGATGGATATCTGGGTAGCTAAAATCGCCACCAAGGCCGATCAGGTGGTCGATGTTTTCTACGTGCGGGATTTTGACGGCCAGAAAGTCGATGCTCCCGATCAGGTGCAGGCGATTCAAACGGCGATCGCCGATGGCATTTCCAGGGCACGCCCAAAAAAGAAAAAAGGCTATTGAGGCACCAATTGGTTTAAATTTTTAATGTTTCAAATGAAGGGAGAAGACCAGAATGCGATTGAAGACCATGACTATTGCGGCCCTGATGACCCTGCTGCCGTTTTCGGCGGCCTTTGCAGCCGACACGCTCGATAGCGGCGACACGAGCTGGATAATCGTTTCGACAGCCCTGGTAATGATGATGACACCGGCCGGACTGGCTCTTTTCTACGGCGGTATGTCCCGGTACAAAAACATGCTCAACACGTTTGCGATGACATTTGTGGCCTACTGCCTGGGCAGTGTTATCTGGGTCATGTGGGGCTACTCGCTGGCTTTCGGACCCGATATGGGCGGCTTAATCGGATCACTGCAACACCTGTTTATGAACGGCATTGGTGTGAACAGTGTATCCGGTACCATACCAACCTTTGTATTTGTGCTATTCCAGATGACCTTTGCCTGTATTACAGTGGCCCTGGTGCTGGGGTCGATCGTCGACCGCATGAAGTTTTCGGCCTGGATCGTTTTTACAGTTCTGTGGCTCACCGTGGTTTATTGCCCTATCGCCCACTGGGTCTGGGGCGGCGGCTGGATGGGCAGTATGGGCGCTTTGGACTTTGCCGGCGGCACCGTTGTGCACATCAACGCCGGTGTGGCCGGATTGATTCTTTCCCTGGTGCTGGGCAAACGCCACGGCTACGGTAAGGAGGCCATGTTCCCCTCGAGCATTACCCTGACGGCCCTGGGTGCCGCCCTGCTGTGGTTCGGCTGGTTCGGTTTCAATGCCGGCAGCGAGCTGGCAGCCGACGGGGTGGCTGCATCGGCGTTCATGGTCACCAACACTTCGGCTGCCATGGGCGCCCTGGCGTGGATGTTTGCCGAGTGGATGACAACCAGAAAACCGACCGTGCTGGGCATTGCCTCCGGTGTGGTGGCCGGCCTGGTGGCCATTACCCCGGCGGCCGGATTCGTCAACATGCCCGCTTCGCTGATCATCGGTCTGGTGGCCGGCCTGCTGGGTTACTATAGCGTGGCGGTGTTGAAACAAAAAATCGGTTACGACGATTCGCTGGATGCATTCGGCGTACACGGCATGTGCGGTATTTGGGGTGCGCTGGCCACCGGCCTGTTCGCCAACCCGACCATTACCGAAGGCGCCGCGGGGCTGTTTTACGGCAATCCCAAGCAGTTGTGGATTCAAATTGTATCAATCCTGGCGACCATTGTTTACACGGCGATTGCCAGCATTATCGTTATATACGTCACCAAAGCCGTCACCGGCGGGTTGCGCGTCGATCAGGAGAGTGAAATCCTCGGGCTGGACAATTCTATTCACGGCGAGCGGGGTTTTGAAATCGGTGAAGCCTAAACAAATTAGCAGGAGGGAAGAACAATGAAAAAAATCGAGGCAATTATAAAGCCTTTCAAGCTGGATGACGTCAAGGAAGCATTGAATGAAGTGGGCATCCAGGGAATGACAATCTCGGAAGTAAAAGGCTACGGGCGACAAAAAGGACACAAGGAAATCTATCGCGGGGCCGAATACATCGTCGATTTTATTCCCAAGTTAAAGATCGAAATCGTCGTCGAGGCCGAAAGAGCCCAGCAGGTGGTGGAAACAATCCGGGATGCGGCCAATACCGGCAAAATTGGGGATGGAAAGATTTTTGTTTATTCCATAGAAGAGGCCCTGCGCGTACGAACCGGAGAAACCGGCAAAGATGCCATCTAACTGGCACCGGATGACACCCTTCGCCAGCAGTCTGAAAGGGGCTTGCCGATGACGCGTAACTCAAAGCTCATATTTACAAGCAATTAAAACACGTTAATAACAGACTAACTTAAATTTAAAGGAGAATATAACATGACCCCCAAAGAAGTACTCGCGATGGTAAAAGAAAATGATGTCAAGGTGGTGGACCTGCGGTTCATGGACTTTCCGGGACTGTGGCAGCATTTTTCGGTGCCGGTCGGCGAGCTGGAAGAATCCAGCTTTGAAGATGGCTATGGATTCGACGGCTCCAGTATCCGCGGCTGGCAGCCGATCAACGCCAGTGACATGCTGGTGATTCCGGACGCGGATACCGCCAAATTGGATCCGTTTTATGCCGAAAAAACCCTGGCCTTGATCTGCAATATCGTCGACCCGGTGACCCGTGAATCCTACACCCGCGATCCGCGCTACATCGCCCAGAAAGCTGAAGCCTATTTGAAGAGCGCCGGTATCGGCGACACCGCTTATTTCGGCCCGGAAGCCGAATTTTTTATCTTCGACGACATCCGCTTCGAATCGTCCCGTAACCGCGCCTTTTATGAAATCGATTCGGTCGAAGGCGTCTGGAACACCGGCCGCGACGAATGCCCCAACCTGGGCTACAAACCCCGGCACAAAGAAGGCTACTTCCCGGTTCCGCCCATGGACAAGTTCCAGGATCTGCGCACCGAAATGATGCTGACCCTGGAAAACCTGGGGATTGCCATCGAAGCCCAGCACCACGAAGTGGCCACCGCCGGGCAGGCCGAAATCGACATGCGTTTCATGCCGCTGCTCAAGATGGCCGACCAGCTGATGTGGTTCAAGTACGTGCTCAAAAACGTCGCCTGGCGGCACGGCCACACCGTGACTTTCATGCCCAAGCCGCTGTTTGAGGACAACGGTACCGGCATGCACACCCATCTGAGTATCTGGAAAGAAAACCAGCCCCTGTTTGCGGGTGATAAATATGCCGGTGTATCCCAGGATGCGCTGTATGCCATCGGCGGCATCCTGAATCATACCAAAGCCCTGTGCGCTTTTACCAACCCGACCACCAACTCCTACAAACGGCTGGTGCCCGGTTTCGAAGCGCCGGTCAACCTGGCCTACTCCAGCCGCAACCGCAGTGCGGCCGTGCGGATCCCGATGTACTCACCGTCTCCCAAAGCCAAACGGATCGAGTTCAGGACCCCCGATCCGTCCTGCAACGGTTACCTGGCCTTTTCGGCCATGCTGATGGCGGCCATCGACGGTATCCAGAACAAGATGGATCCGGGCGATCCGCTCGACAAGAATATCTATAACCTGCCGCCGGAAGAACTGGCCGAGCTGGAATCCGCCCCGGGTTCGCTGGAAGAAGCGCTGGCCGCCCTTAAAAACGACCAGGAGTTCCTGCTCAAGGGCGATGTCTTCACCCCGGATGCCATCGATATGTGGATCGAGTACAAGACCGAAAATGAGGTCAATGATGTCAAACTGAGGCCGCACCCGCACGAATTCTTCCTCTACTACGACATCTAAACCCAAAAAACAGGTAAGGGGTAAGATAAAAACAGGTAAAGGGTGATGGGTAATCGGTTATCGGTTAAGGATTTGGGATCTTTTTTATATAATTGGTTTCATCCGCAACCGATGACCCCTTATCCATTACCCATCGCCTGTCTTTTTTTGCTTCATCACCGCTTTAACCATTTTACCGAATTGTTTATCCTTTTTACGCTTTTCCAGGTATGACATTTCATAATGGGCCGATTCGCGCTGCAGTTTGAGGAAATTTTCGTAATGCCCGGCCGGAATGATGCCCTGATTCACGGCTTCGATAACAGCGCAACCGTCCTCGGTGGTGTGGGAGCAGTCCTTAAAGCGGCACCTGCTGGCCAGGGCCTGGATCGCATCAAAGGTTTCTTTAATTCCTTCGGCAACACCGATATTGCCCAGTTCCCGCATCCCGGGCGTATCGACAAACATGCCCCCGTTTTCAAGCAGGATCAGCTGCCGGCGGGCGGTGGTGTGCCGCCCCTTGCTGTCGGCAGCGCGAACGGTGCGGGTTGCCAGAGCTTCCCGTCCCAGCAGACTATTGAGCAGTGTGGTTTTGCCGACACCGGATGAACCCAGCAGGCAGTATGTTTTACACGGTTCGATAGCATTCACGATGTCATCCAGTCCCTGCCCGTTTTTCATGCTGACGGCCAGAACAGGATACTTACCGGCAACCGTGAGCACTGCCGCCATGATGGGTTCCAATTCCCGGGCTGACACCAGATCCACTTTACTGATAACAACGACAGGTGCTATCTGGCTGTCGTTGACCATGACCAGATAACGCTCCAGCCGCCTCAGATTAAAATTTGCGTCCGCGGACTGCATGATGAAACCGGTATCGATATTGGCCGCAATTAACTGGTAATCGATGGCTCTGCCGGCTACTTTACGCTTCAACAGGGTCTTCCTGGGCAGTACGGCATGTATTATGGCAAGTGTCCCGCCATCAAGGTACTGCACCAGTACCCAGTCGCCGACTGTCGGCAGGTCCAGCCTTGATGCAGCCCCGTACATCAGTTTTCCAGTAATCTCGGCCGTAACTTCATCCGTTTGGTTCCGGATCGTGTACCGATCCCTGTGCACGGTCACAACGCGCGCAGGAGCCCATTCGGGCTGTGCGGTTTCTTCAAACTTGTCCTGGAACCAGTCTGCATATCCGAGTTGTGCTAATTTCATATAAAATTCGATTGGCTACCGGGTTAATAAAACTGGATTTCCACCCGTTTGCTATTTTGGGATCATTATGACATAAAGACGTCTTTTATGTAAATCTGAAAAGGAGTATCTTAATGTCACTGTATGCTGATCGCACGCACCTAATCGGTACGGAAAATGCCTTCAAAATCGGACCCCACATCGTCCGGGTCGAATCTCAGGGTTCTCCGGTTATTAAAATGAACCTCGGTGAACCCGATGCCAGCGCTCCGCGCTGGGTAAAAGATGAAGTCATCCGGCAGATCGAGCAGGACAACTCCCACTACTGCGATCCGAAAGGGATTTTGCCCTTCAGAACCGCCGTTGCCTATCAGATCAATCAAACACGGGGGTTGAACGTGACACCCGAACATGTCTGTGTCTTTCCGGGTGGAAAGCCTTCCATCGGGTTTTCCCAGCAAATTTACTGCAACCCGGGGGATGAGATCATATATCCGAGCCCCGGCTTTCCCATCTATGAATCGTTTATCGGCTACATTGGCGCCGTGCCCGTTCCGCTGCATCTGCACGAGGAGCAAAATTTTACATTCACGCCCGAACAGCTGGAAGAACTGATCACCCCCAGAACAAAGCTCATTATCCTCAATTTCCCATCCAATCCAACCGGCGGGGTTGCCAGTAAAGATCAGCTGTATGCAATCGCTGAGATTATCATGGCCAATTGCAGTCCGGAAGTGCGGGTATATTCCGATGAAATCTATGAAAATATTGTTTTCGACGGGCAAAAACACTTTTCCATCGCTTCGGTGCCCGGCATGGAAACAAGGACCATTATCAGCAGCGGTATGTCCAAATCCTTCGCCTGGACCGGCGGGCGTATCGGGTATGCGGTCATGCCCACCATCGCTGAAGCCGATATGTTTAAAACCATGAATATCAATTATTTCTCCTGTGTTCCGCCATACAATCAGGAGGGCAGCCGGGAAGCGCTCGAAAATCCGCAATCCGGCCCCTGGATGGCAGCCATGGCCAAAACCTTTGAAAAACGACGCGATGTCATCCTGGAAGTGCTCAACCGGATAGACGGCGTCACCTGCCAGAAACCCGGCGGGGCTTTCTATCTGTTTCCAAATATCGGTGGCCTCTGCAAACGGTTGGGCGTTTTCGAAGCTTACCGGCGCTTCCCGGAAACGCTTCAGGAAGCGACATCGCCAGCGACCCTGTTCCAGATGTTTGCCCTGTATGAACATAAGGTGGCGGTAATGGACCGCAGATCATTCGGTGCCATCGGAGCTGAAAACCTTCACTTTCTGAGGCTGTCCATCGCGACCGACCTGGAGACACTGAAAGAAGGTGTCCGGCGCATTGCGGCGGCCGGTGAGGATATCGAAGGATTCAGAAAATATGTGGATAAGGGCGACAATCTATATTAGAAGGTGATCGTTCGGATAGTGTTCGATCCGATCAAATATTTCTTCGGCCGCGTTGGCACCCGGGTGCTCGCCCATATCAATCTCCGGCTGCGCATATAATTGCAGGATAGAAGCAAGATCGGACTTTAGGGCCGGGCGAATGACGATATTCATGTTGGTTGTGTTTGCTCTATTCGTTGATCAGGTGAATAATATCTCCCGGCCCCGCAATCCAGAACCCTTTAAAATCTTGGGGCAGCGGTTCGATTTCATCCCGTCTTGGGATCTTATGCTTTTTAAAATGATCGTTCGCTTTTTCGATATCATCGGTTTGTATTTCCAGCCAAACTTCTGCCTGACTGAAAGCGGCCATTTTATCGATCCACAGGTTTTTATCCCCGAATTTAAATGTCACGCTTTCAAACTGATCCGAAGATGTCATGTCAATTTGTTCCAGACCCAGGACATCCTTGTAAAATGAAACTGTCTGATCAAACTGGTGGGATGGGACTTTAATGGCGATGTTATCACCCGGTTTAAATGTTGGTTTCATAGATTAAATCCTTCTTCAGACAGCAGATTGACCCGGCTTTTCATCTCTCATCTCATTTTCGACTGGCCCTGTATATTTCAAGAAACGCTTGCAGGCTGGTTGCCGCCACAATCTCACCGATGGCATCCAGGGCAAGATCTTTGTGATTTCTAAACCTCACACAACTTTTACCCATCGTCAGTTTCTTGCCGGCCCGGGCGAACCCCTTTTTTAATGCGCGTTCAAGCCTTTTGCTGCTATATATATTCATCAGGTAAATCGAATTGTATTGCTTTTGAGCCGCCAGGGCGCAATAAAGCAGCGGTTTTTTGTTGTAGGTTTCAGGAAAAATGGTCAGCGGGACCTCATAACTGATCATACCCCAGTTCATTGCTTCTTGGTAACCGTCGGGCAGATTATCCAGGATGACATTGCGTACCGTTGCTATGGATTCCCGTCGGTTTTGATCCAATTCCTCCAGGTACTGTAAAACGGTTTCAGCTGTACTTTGTGCCATTATATGTCCCCATGGTTTTCAATCATGTTCAGATAGCGTTGCAGCTAAAGGCAAAGGAAGAAAAAGTTATCGAATTGGGGTTTATACGCTAAAGCCGATTAATAAACACGGTACGCTCACTTAGGGATCAATTGACTAACGGTAGTGGCGATATTCGACACCGAATTTCTTGGCCTTGTAGGCAAACTTGCGCACGGTGGTCTGAAGCAGATCGGCAGATTGGGTGATGTTGCCCCGGGTGTTTTTCAACGCATCGATGATCATTTCTCTTTCCAGGTTGGCTACCGCTTCTTCGAGTGATAGGGCCGGCAGTGTATCGGATTCAACGCCGGTCTGCAGTGTCGGCGGCAGATGGTAGCTGTGAATAACGCCTTCCTCACACAGCAGCACAGCCCGCTCGATGCAGTTTTCGAGTTCACGCACATTGCCCGGCCAGTGGTAATTCATGAACATGTCGATGGCCGGGGTGGAAAAACGCCGGATGTCCTTGCGGTTTTCCTCGGCGTACTTTTCGAGGAAAAAATCTGACAGCAGTAAAATGTCCGTTTTGCGCTCCCGCAAAGGGGGCATGTAAATGGGAAAGACATTCAGGCGGTAATAGAGGTCGCCCCGGAACGACTCGTCCTCCACGGCATCCTCCAGGTTTTTACTCGTGGCGGCAATGACTCGCACATCGGTTTTAAGGGTCCGGTGACCGCCCACTCTTTCGAATTCTTTTTCCTGCAGCACCCTCAACAGGGATGCCTGCACATCGAGCCCGATGGATCCGATCTCATCCAAAAAAATCGTGCCCTTGTGGGCCAGCTCGAACTTGCCGCGCTTTTGCTTGATGGCACCTGTAAAAGCACCTTTTTCATGACCGAACAATTCGCTCTCGATCAGATTGGACGGCAGCGCCGCACAGTTTACTTTGACAAACGCATTGTGGTTGCGGTGACTGTTGTAATGGATGGAGTTGGCGGCCAGTTCCTTGCCGGTCCCGCTCTCACCGCGGATCAATACCGTGGCATTGCTTTTGGAGACCTGGGAGATCATCTGAAATACTTCGCGCATCTTGTTGCTGTTGCCGATGATGTTGGTGATGCGGTATTTGTTTTCCAGTTCTTTGCGCAGGCGGCGATTTTCTTCCCGCAGCTGCTCCTTTTCGCGCCGAATGGTTTCCAGGTTAATGACATGCTGGGCCACCATGGCCGCAACGACGGACAATAATTTTACACCCTCTGTGAGCTTGTAGCCGGAATCAAATTTCCGGTCAACGCTCAGGGCGCCGACCACCTGGTTGCCTTTTTTAATCGGCACGCAGATAAATGACAGATCGCCAATTTCTTTGGCACGACGAGAGGCGGTGCGGTCCAGAAACTCCGGTTCATCGCTGATCTTGGGAATCGAAACCGGTTTTCCGGACTGGATCACACGACCGGTTATTCCTTCGCCCACTTTGTATTTGACTCTGGAAACCGCTGTCCTTGAAATACCATGGGCCACTTCGATGTTAATTTCGTTGCGCAGGAGATCCAGGATCGTCACGGTTCCGCGTGCCATTTCCATTGAGGTGGAAAGGATATCCAGAACTTTATACAGCGATTTTTTTAAATCAAGACGCTCATGCAGCGCCTTACTGATTTCATACAATAACGTAATTTCTTCGATTCGTTTCATTTTTAACTGCCGTTCCGGCTAAAGTGACGATCTGCGACCCTGATACTGAAAAACCCTAAAATACAATATTGTAATGTTTAGTACCTTTGGCAAATAAAGCAACAAAAAAAAGGGCCGGAATCCCGCTACCGGTTGATTCAGGAGGCTTCGGCCCCGTCAGTTGTCCGTGGTCTGTTTTCCGTTGTAATAAGGACGCGATACCGGATTTTGGATTTGATGCGTGCCTGCAGCACTATCAGCTGTCGGCTGTGGAAAAGATACGATTCAGGATACAAAAATTGCGTGCCGGCGGATCCAGATTTTCGGCTGCGAAAGAATACTGGGTACACCCCGGCAATTTGGAGACCGGCGTCAACGGGAATCGAACCCGTGCAGATGACGAATAATCTCGCCAATCGTCGCTTCGGGTCTTTTCGAGGTGCAATCGACGGTAATATCGGCATACCGCTCGTACAGCGGCTGCCTTTCGTGATAAAGTGACTCGATACTCTGCCCGGGAGCCATGGCAATTCCACGGGTGGCCAGATTCTCGAGACGATCGGCCAGCTGATCGGGACCCAGGTGGAGAAAGCAAGCGATGCCGTCTTTTTTCAGGTGCGCCATTGCATTAGAACTGTAAACCACGCTGCCGCCGGTTGCGATGACATGGGATGCCAAATCGATACTCAGGATCGTATCTTCTTCGATCCGGCGGAAACCATCCACGCCATCGGCATCGATGATTTCCTGTAATTTGCGTCGCGCCCGGGTCTGCAGGTAAACATCCGAGTCCAGATAGTCCAAACCCAGCCGTTTAGCCAGGATGACGCCCAGCGTGCTTTTGCCAACGCCGGGCATTCCGATCATGATGATGTTGGTGGCCGATGGCATACGATTCCCGTTCCGAAGTTAAGACGATAGGAATATTCATATTCCAGACATTACCGATGTGATACTGGATACTGAACTAAGGATAGCAGAAAAATTGGAAACTGAAAATGGGGAAAGGGATTCTATCTTTTTACTTAAAATCTGGAGACAGTGACACTTGTTAATTGAAATCTCGCCTTGATCTATCAGCTTTTAGCTCACACCCCGGGCGTGCGATCCCGAATCGATTATAAAAAAGACAGAATTCCTTGATCCAATATCCAAAATCAAATATCCAGGATCAATGCTATCGCACGTATGGCACCCGGTATCAAAAACCAGGATCAAGAATATAGCTACCGATGAAGTTTCAAAAGAGTATCCAGAATCCGGTATCCGGTATCTGGCGCCTGGTATCCGGTATCACGCCTGAACAAGACCCGAAAGGTCGATATCACCTTGGCACGTCGCAAAGAAAAAACCAGATTCCGCACCACTGTCCTTTTGGGCGCCCATTTTTCCATTGCCGGGGGGTTGCACCGGGCCTTTTACACAGCCCGTGATTACGGTTGCAGCGCAATGCAGATATTTACAAAAAATGCCAGTACCTGGAAAGAAAAGCAGGTGCGTGCCGATGAGATCGAACGGTTCGACCAGGCTCGCACCGAAACCGGCATCAGGCATGTTGCCGCCCACACCTCATACCTGATCAATATCGCCTCCCCTGACCCAGAAAAGCATAAGCTGTCGTGCGCTGCTCTGGCGCACGAATTGCTTCGATCCGCATCCCTGGGCATTGATACTGTCGTCCTGCATCCCGGTGCGCATATGGGCAGCGGCGAAAAAAAGGGATTACGAAAAATATCGGAAAGTATCCTGGCCATATTTGAAAAAACGGACCGGATCAGATGCCGCCTGCTGCTGGAGACCACGGCCGGCCAGGGGACCGGTCTCGGGCATACCTTTGAGCAGCTTGGTGCGATCATCAACCAGGTCAATGATTCCCGGCGACTGGGTGTCTGTCTCGACACGTCCCACATTTTTGCAGCCGGATACGATATCAGGAACGATGCCGCCTACCGGCAAACAATGGCGGCCTTCGATCGGATCATCGGTCTGAAGCACCTGTATTTGATGCACCTGAACGATTCCAAGAAAGAATTCGGCACCCGGGTCGATCGTCATGAAAATATCGGTCAGGGCCATATCGGACCGGGGGCTTTTGCCTGCATCATGAACGATGACCGCCTGAATCAGGTTCCCAAGATCATCGAAACGCCAAAGATTGTCGGCGGAAAGGATTGGGACCGTGTGAACCTTGAAAGGCTCAGAGGCCTTGTACGTTCTTAAAATCCGTTTGGATCATGCCGTCCCAATAATAATTTGACAAGGCAAAATTTTTATTTTAGCATCCGCAAAACTTTTTCAGCGGAGACGGTTAGGTTGCCGACTGCCACAGTTGAAAAGTAAGCCCTTATCGAGATCCTTGTACCTTGGTATGGGTATAATTTCTGTGACCACCATCAAACCGGCTTCATAGCTGAAACTTTCGCATCACGCACTGTCAAAAAGCATATAGCTTAGCATAGCCGCCAGAGACTTTAAAAGAACCGACCGGCGGGCATATTCCCAATAACCCCCCCTATTCCGATGGAGAAACATATGCTGACAGTGCGCAAGTTCTGGCTCCTTGTTGTGACCTGTGTTTTCTTTTTTCACTTTCCTGCCGCAATCCTGGCGGGCACAAACGTTTCCACTGACATTGAAACAGACACTGTCTGGACAATCGCCGACAGCCCATTCGTCATTTCTGACAATATTGTCGTGCTCGAGGGGACCACGCTGACCATTGAGCCGGGCGCCGAGGTAGATTTCGGATATCAGAAAGCATTGACGATCAACGGCACCCTGATCGCCCGCGGAACGTCAGATGCAAAAATCCGCTTTACGGCAAACCGCTCGTGGGCCCACTGGGGTTACATCCTGTTTTCCACGACCAGTATAGATGCTGTGTTCGATACAAACGGCAATTATGCTGCCGGCAGCATATTGGAACACTGCATAATCGAAAATGCCGGCAGCGCTGATCTGAAGGACAATGCGGCGCTGATTCTAAACAGTGCCGCTCCCTATGTTCACGCCTGCACGATCCGAAATAACATATCCCGGGGATTGCTGGTTTATAACGATGCCGCACCACGCATTGTCGGCAACACCATCCAGGACAATACAGCAGAAGCAGAAGGTGCTGGAATTTTTATAAAAAGTCGCGAGATGGTCGCTGTTACCCACAATGTGGTCCGCAGAAATACCGTGACTGCAGACCGCTCTTACGGCGGTGGAATCTACGCGATTGGAAAAAGCAGGACCGAGCGCACCGCGATCATAGAAAACAACTGGATCGAGGAAAACAAGAGCACTTACGGCGGTGGTGGTATATATGCCCAATATGCCCGGATCAGATACAACTATATTTATAACAACCAGGGCGGCCGGTACGGCGGCGGCGGCATCAATGCCAACTATACGGATGTCGAGCAAAATATAGTAGCTGGCAATCTCTCGTTGAGTTACGAAGGTGGCGGCATCAAGATGGGCAATGGAAATTTAAACAGCAATATCATAGCAGACAACGAGCTAATGTTTGAAAGCGGGTCGACCATTGGCATTAAAGGCGGCGGTGCTCGTGTCAGTTCTGCCGACAGCGTCAGCGCCAATGCCATTATCGGCAACCGGACAAGAAACACGTCTGAATCAGATTCTCCGGAATACGGGGCCGGCCTGTGTCTTTACTTTCCCAAAACAGCGGTGATATCGAACAATACGATCGTTGGTAACCAGGTATCGCAGCTCGACGGTAAGGGCGGCATATTTATCGATTACAATGGTTCGGTGATAAATTACAATACAAGCCTAACCGATAATAACATCTATGATAATGACGGAGTCTACCTGCATTACCACGCGGCCCAAAATTCGCCCATCCTCAATGCCCAAAATAATCACTGGGGAACCATCGATGTGGCGCAGATCGATGCCTTGATTTACGATTACAGGGACGATTCAGCCCTTGCGGCCGTGGACTTTCAGCCGGTCAGTCCCACTTTTATTGCATCTGCCCCTATGTCACCACCTACGGACGTGATTATAGAACAGGGCCCGGATCCCCACAGCATTTCTGTCAGCTGGACAGCTGATCCGAAAGGAGAGACGCCTGCTGGTTTTATTGTATACTGGGATGCCGGTGACGGATACCCCTATCAAAATGCCGTCGACGTCGGGACCGCCACAAATTATACCATTACTGACACGCAAGGCACGACATGCCGCGTGGCCGTCACCGCTTACGATGAAAATTACGCTATTGCCAACGATCTTTCCGAAACCCTGGTAAACGACAATCAGGTTCTGGGTTATGAAAGCTGGTACTGTGCCACCCAATCATTCAAAAGCGGACCGACCATAGAAGTTTCCGCGCCGGCTTACGATTTCGGAAACGTCACTACCGAAACGACAACCGCACCGGTTGACATCATCATATCCAACACCGGTAACGAGCCACTGGACATCGGAACGTTGACGCTATCGGGCCCGAATGCAGACAGATACAGTATCTCAGCCGACAATGCGACCGGTCAAACCTTGCAGCCGAAAAAGAATGCCACCGTGTCGATCGCATTTTCACCCGATACCCCGGGTTTGAATAGAGCTGAACTGACCATTCCTTCGGATGACGGTGATCAGGCGGTTCTCACCATCGTTTTGACCGGCGTGGGCGAACCGCCCATAATCGTCGGCACAATCATCTGGGCAACCGACAAGTTCGGCTGCGGCGCACCTGCGATCGGATCCAACGGCACGATTTATGCCGGATCAAATGAAACCTTTCCCGGCACCTCAAACCGCAAGCTCTATGCCTTCAGTCCGAACGGCAGCGTGCAATGGACCTATCCCATCGAAGGTGATGCCTATAACGTATCGCCTGCCATTGCCAGGGACGGCACCATTTACATGGGAAGCGTATTCGGCAAGAAATTTTACGCCATCAACCCGGACGGAACCACAAAATGGGTTTACGAAGCCGAGGCCTGGAAAAACAATGCAGGCTGGACCTGGTCTTCCCCCGCACTCGGATCGGACGGAACCATTTATTTCGGTTCAAGGGAAAAAGGTGCCACCCGGGATTGGGAAAACGGTAAACTGTATGCCATAAATCCGGATAATACGGTGAAATGGGAAACGGTGGTCGGTACTCCCAGCACGACTCCGGCCATCGCCCTGGATGGAACTATTTACACGGGCACCGGTGGCGGATATCTATACGCTGTTAATCCGGACGGCAGTGTCAAGTGGATTTTTGAACCCGGATACAAGCACTGGCTGGAGTCGCATCCTGCCATAGGCATGGATGGAACGATTTATCTGGGAATGCGGGATTACACCGGCTACGGTTTATTTGCCATCAGTCCCGATGGACTGAAGAAATGGATCTTTTACACCGGAAGTGTCATCAAAACGGCGCCTGTAATTGGTGCGGATGGAACAGTTTACGGAGGCGCAGGGGACACGTTTTACGCCGTTTCGCCTGACGGCACGCTCCTCTGGTCATATGAGCTTGAAGACGGAGTGCAGACCGGGTCTGCGGTAATCGGTTCCTATGGCACAATCTATTTCACGGCCTCCGACAAGCGGGTATACGCCCTCAACCCTCACGGCACGCTGAAATGGTCATTTGATGTCGGCGATACCGTTGAAAAGGCACCGGCTCTGGGTCACGATGGAACTCTGTTCATCGGTGGCGCATGGTCCAAAATACTGGCACTTTCCTCCGCATCGATGGGACCGGCAGACTCGGCCTGGCCCATGTTGAGCCACGATGCCCACCACAGCGGCGATTTCGCCCGGAGCGAAAACTATTTTCCCTTGATCGAATTTACTTCCGTCCAGCGGAGCATAGAATTCGACAGTGTAAAGCTGGCAGCCACCAGCCTGGAGGATCCGGACGGCACCATTATCAGCCACCTCTGGGATCAGATAGCCGGCATGCCGGTCACCCTGGCCGGAGCAACCAGCAGCAGCGCCACGTTCCAGGCCCCGAATGTCGGTGTCGATGGTGACGAAATGGTGTTCAGGCTGACTGTTGCAGACACGGAGGGCCTGCAATCCAGGGAAACGGTTCGCATCCAGATCAGCGACTCCCTGGTGACGCCTGCCGCACTTGCATATGACAAAACCGTTACCGGAACTGCATCAACCCCCCGGGTGGTGACGATCGATAATCGGACCGACCAGCCCATTACCGTATCGACCATCGAGCTGACCGATGCTGAAAATTTCACCATCGATTTCAATGCAGGCCCCAATCCGGTCGGCAGCCTGCCGACCACCTTGCCTACTGGCAATCAGGCAACCATGGCGATCCAGTTCACACCGTTGGTCGGCGGCCTTTTCAGGGAGGGGTTGGCCATTGAATCAAACGATATGCAATCTCCGGTATTCGAGGTCATGCTTACAGGTCAGGCCAGGCTGGACGCAGCCCGGGAAAACTTTGTCGTTGCGCTGGGTCAAGACAAAACGTTTAACGGATACAACATCGATCAAGTAGCGGGTGTGGGCGAATCGGATACCCAGAACGCTCTGGCAAGGCTTCAGCTTGGAACACAACAGGTTGCGAGCGCTCAGGCAATGGCGGGCGCACGATTTCAGGTCTACCAGGGAGAAGTCGCCAACACCTACATGGACGCCATGGTTTCCTTAACCGTTACGTACCGGCTCAAGGTTGACTTCGACGTCTTACCGCCGTCTGAAAAGGGCGGTGGTTCGGCAAACGCACGCATATACGGATGGATTTGCGGCTATAAGAAAGAGTTGGATGCCATATCGTTTGTTCACGACTCGGGCGCCGATGAACGCAGCGGCACGGTGACCTTTACCCAGCAGCTCTCCCAATCGCCCCTGTGGACCCATCTTCATGACGGCAGAACATACGAAGTTATGGCTGAGGTGCATGTCACCGGCGATGTAAACGCAGGCTATACAGCACTCTCGCATGCCGAAGTCACCGTGGATAATGTAACGATCGATTTCAACGAAGATGACATACAGCCGCCCCCGCCGCCACCTGAACCGACCCAGGACTTGCCGACAGCGCGACCCGGGTACGTTATAACCGAAAAATACGATAAGCTTTACGGACCGGTGGAAATCGCCGTGGGGCCGGACGGATCGGTTTACATTGCCAGTGAAGGACGACAGCCCAGCGTTTACAATGATTTTATCACGCACATCGCTCCGGACGGCAGCACCGTACGCCAGTTCATCGCAGATCTGGACGGTGCATCCGGCATGGCTGTGGACGACAACGGCAACATCTATGTTTCCCAGGACACCGAAAACGAGATCCACAAATACGACGCCGATGGCAACCTATTAATCACTTTCGAATCCCACCGACCCGGTCTGAGCGACCCCAATACATTGACCCTGACCAACGACGGCCGCCTGCTGGCACCGGCCGAAACTGTGCCACCTGATGGTCAGTGGCGAATCATGGCCTTTGATACAGAAACAGGGGCGCGTCTGGAAGATTTCACAGCACCATTTACTTTCGGCTTTGTCAATACGGTTGTCTTTCACGAAAATAAAGTCACAATCGCCGGCAGTCGCGGGAGCAACAGCAGCGGCCCCATCCTGATCGCTGAAGAAGGCCGAACGCCGGTCGCATTTGCTTTTAATGATGTGATGCCGAACGTTGTTAACGGATTGGCCATCGCTGAAGACGGTACAATCTATATCACCGACAACAACCGTTTGATGGGGGTAACACCCGACGGGCGCTTTTTCGTACTGGCCGAAAACTTCATCCATGCGCGCGGTGTTGCAGTGAGAGCTGATGCATGTGTGCTGGTATCTGATTTTCTGAACGGCACAGGTGGCCGGCTGGTAGAAATCTGCCCGAGCACCGACGATGCAGAAACCATTACCGCCCGAGTGATTGACGATGATAACCACCCGATACCCGGTGCAACCATCGAAAATTTGAATGTGCCCGGCTACCGCACCACATCAGATGCGCAGGGCTTTTTCACCCTGGCTGGTTGGCCGGAGGCCTCACATGTCTATCGGGTGACCAAAAACGGCTACCTGCCGACGTACACGTTTCCACGCAGCTCAGATGAATTCGCGGTAAAAAATGATATCGTTATGATCTCCGAACCGGCAGCAGTGAATGCCTATGTCAATTGCAACGAACCCCGCGATCCCACAAAAGGCACAATATTGGGCATCGTGGTGGATCGGAGCGATACCGAACTGGCAGGCGCCCGGGTGTTTCTGACGCCATCTTCCGGGAGGATCGTTTACCTGGATGATAATGGCTATCCGGACTTTAGCCTGACGCGCACCGGTCCATCGGCTTTTTCATCATTTTAAATGTGGCGCCGGGCACTGTGAAGATATCGGCCGAACTGCCAGGCTACACCTTCAGCCCCGACATCCAGGTACACGAAAATGCCGTCACCTCCGATGCCCTGGTGGGAAAAAGCGATTCCCCCGCACCGCCTGGAGACGGCGAAAACACCGGCGGTGGCGGTGGCGGCGGCTGTTTTATCCGGACACTCGAATAACGTCCACAACCTTTGGTCAATTTGATAAACCTGAATAGACCAATCCCAGGTGATCCAATAAGTAACGTCCAACCAGCTGTGGCGGCAAGGTTAACAACGTGTTTCCAGGATATAGATTCCGGAGCTCCGGGGCCCGCCTTTCAGATAGAATTGTCAGGCTCAGTCATCTTTGCTTGGCGAGGTCTTTACCGCCACCCCCAATTTTCCGGCCTTTTCAATTAACTCGTGCACCAGTTCGTTGAGCCTGGCCTGCTGGCTGTCTTCGTAAAAGAGATAAAGGGCTGCCACCTTGCTCTTTGGAATCGAACACTGCCCCGGATAAATATCGTAGGCTTCTGCAAGCGGGGACAATGCGTCCATAACTTCCCCCAGGTTCTGGTATCTTCGAGCGGGGTCCCGGGCGCAGGCTTTTTTTATAAAGCTGCAAAGTGGAGCGGGCAGGTCTTTTGAGAACGTACCCGGATCCGGAATTTCGGCCCCGACGCGCAGATTCATCGCGTCAAAGGGACTGTCGGCCTGAAACGGGCGCCGGCCGGTCAACATTTCATAGGCTACCAGCCCCAGCGCATAAATATCGGTGCGCTCGTCGACCGGCAAACACTGCACCTGTTCGGGCGCCATGTAATCGGGTGTGCCACTCATGTAGTGGTCCGTACCGGTGGAGCAGGCCAGGCCAAAATCAACAATTTTAACGCAGCCATCCGGAAGGATGAAGATATTGCCGGGTTTGATGTCCTGGTGCACGATACCCCTGGCGTGGGCGTATTTCAAACCGGCACAAATCTGGAGAAGATAGTTCAGGGTGCGGATGACCGGCAGGTGCATCATCGTCTGGAGAACTGATTTAAGGGGCTGCCCCCTGAGATACTCCATGATGATAAATATCGTGCTGTAGCGTTTTTCAATATCAAAGACACGCACAATGTTTTCATGATTTAACCGGGCGATAGTGCGGGCTTCTCCGGTGAACTGTCTGAGAAAGTAACGATCCATGGCCATATCATGCTTGAGCATTTTCACCGCCACAGGCATATTCAATCCGGAGTGCTCACCCCGGTAGACTATGCTGAACCCACCGTGTCCGATGACTTCCTGAATGATATACCGGCCGACGGTGCGGTTTGCCGTCAAAGGGCGTTCTTCAATCCAATGCGCCAGCAACGCGGTGAGAAATTCACGCATTTCCGGAAAACGGTGCGCGATGGTATTAAAACTTTCGCGGTTCAGGTACCACAGAGACATATCCGTTTCGGCATCCACATGTGAACTGCGCGGCTCACCGGTCAAAATGGCCATTTCACCAAAAATATCACCGACCTTGAGACGGGCGACCGTGTGAACCTGACCGTCTTTTTCAACATTGGCAGTGCAAATGCCGTCCTGAATCAGGTAGAGGCCGTCGCCTTCATCCCCTTGCCGGATAATCCTTTCCCCGGGTTTGGCGAATTTGTATTGAAGACTGTTTAACAGGGGACAGACGGCCTCACGCGGGACGGACCGAAACAGGCCGGTGGACATCAGAAACTGGTAATTGGAAACAAGGGGCCTTTTTTCTTGATCCGACGGTCCGCTGTCGATCGGCCACAGGCAACCGTCTGTCGATTGCAACCGGGCACCGGCCAAATGCAAATCCGAACCGCCGTCCTTCCTGCGGGTCCATTTGATTTTCCCCGCATAAAACTGCCAGTCGCTGTGGTCACTTTCATATACACCCAGGTTGATCGACGTGCCGGTTTCGATCGCTTCAGGGGTGCTGATCGCAACGCCTGCTGCCGTCAGATTGACCACATTAACGAATTCAACATCCGGTTCGGTTGCCATGGCCGTACCGGGCACATAACGCGATCGTTCGGAATAAAGAATGCCGATTCCCGGCGGATTCAAATCAGTTCTGGGCTCTTGCCTGCGGCAGTTGGACATGGGCATGGGATGGGTTCCTTTGCCGAAAAACGGGATCAGAAATTTGACCCCGGAAATACCGGACTGTGGCCGGTCTGAAAAATACGAGAGATACCCGGGTGGTGAGAGCCGCAGAGTTGTTTCAGACATCCAGCCCTGACCGTTTCCGATTAAACTATCGTGGCAGAAAATCATTTCAGGTTCAAGACCATTATCGACAGCGGCACGGCGGATACCGGATTGAACCGCAAAAAGAGAGGTAACAAACGGTTGCAGGCAGATCAAAAACAGGTGAAATAAACAGAATTTTGAAAGATTGGATCTTCATATTTGCTTCACAGCAATTATCTTTAGATTAGTATTGTAAAAAATTTCACTAATTTGAGATTGACAAATCGCTGAATCAGTCACATCAAATAATATTGCCGACAAATTGAAAAATGGATAGGAGGGGACTGATGGCAACACTTTTTACCAAGATCATCGAGCGGGAAATTCCAGCGGAAATCGTCTATAAGGATGATAGGGTCACCGCCTTTCGCGATATCAATCCGCAGGCTCCCGTCCACGTCTTGATCGCTCCCAATAAGGAGATCCCTTCGGTCAATGATGTGGAGGAAGATGATGAAGCTCTGATTGGGCATATGTTCACGGTGGCCAAAAAGGTGGCCAAAAAGGAGGGCATTGCTGAAAGCGGATACCGCATTCTGATCAACACCGGTCGGCACGGCGGCCAGGAGGTGCCCCACCTGCACATGCACCTGTTCGGCGGCCGTTATCTGGGACCGATGCTGGTACGCGAATAAACCCAGCGGCGCCGGCTTGCAAGTTGGAGAGGACAACAGCTGGCGCTAATTTGGTGTTAGCCAACCAAATGTGGCTTTCAATAAAAATTGACTGGATAAATAACAGCCAGACGAGGATGCGGTCCGTACCCGACCGCATCTTTTTTTTGGCCGGTTATCACGAATTATCACCAATTGTAGAAAAAAATAACTCGAGGGCGGTTGCCCAACGACTGGATTGAGTTCGCCGAAATCTCGCAACCCGCAACCCGTAACCCGCAACCCGTAACCCGCAACCCGTAACCCGCAACCCGTTTTACACGTCATAAAAGGAGCTCACCATGTTCAAACACCTTGTATTTATTAAGTTTAAATCCGACGTGCCAGAAGAACGCATTCAGGCTATGGAAAAGGGCCTGGGGGCGTTGCCGGGTATCATCCCGGAAATCAAATTCTATGATTTTGGTCGGGATGTGGTTCGGTCGGATCGATCTTACGATTTCGGTTTGATTTCCCATTTTGATGACCAGGACGCATTGCAGCGCTACGGCGCGCATCCGGAACACCAGAAAGTGCTCCAGATCATCCGGGAAATCGCTGAAAACATCGTCGCGGTTGACTTTGTTTCGGAGCTAGGCGATTAAGAACATGCATTCAATGCACCCACAATCGGAATGATCAATGGAAATCAATCGCAAACTCTATGTTCTGTTCAAAGAACGGGCCGAAGGTTTTCTGGATTGCGTCGGACCGGATGTCAGGACAGTGCTCATCGGTCCGAGCACGCCACTGGTCGACAGGGCCTTTGACCACCTGCCGGTTCATATGCTGGCCAAAACCGTGCCTGTGGAGCGCGAGGGTGTTTTAAAGAGTATCCGGCACGGCCCGGGCACACCGGCGCTTCAAACGTTCGGCAAGAAGAAATACTGGACATCCCTGTGAACCGTACGGGCTTCCTAAAACGCACCGCCGGTATTATTCTGGCAGCCGGCGCCTCAACCCGTCTCGGACGCCCCAAACAGCTGCTCATGATTGGGCAACAACCGGTTCTGGTGCGGGTCATTCAAGCCGCAGTGAACTCGGATCTGGATCACACTGTTGTCGTTCTTGGCCATCAGGCGGCTGAAATCAAACAGACGCTGGCTTCACATCTGCAACATCCGAATCTGAAGGTGGTGGTCAACCGGGAATACAGCGCCGGCATGGCAGGCTCCCTGAAAACCGGCTTGAAGCAGGTCATGGAGGACTTTGCCGCGGTCATGATCCTGCTGGCCGATCATCCTTTTCAGCAAACGTCCATCCTTAACAGGGTGCTGAATCGGTATAAAAATTCCGATAAAGCCATCTGCGTATCGGTCCACAATGGTCGCCGGGGGCATCCGGTTATCCTTGGCAAAGGTTTCTATCCCGAGATCATGTCCCTTTCCGGGGATATCGGTGCGCGGGAGATTATACGAAATCATCCGGATCAGCTGCTGGAGTTTGAACTGGACAGCGATCGGACTTTTATGGACATCGATTCAGAGGAAGATCTGGCCAGGGCATTGGTTATAAGTGCTCGAAATGGACCTGAGGATGGATGACAAAATCGATACAGCCGTTCAGTGGATGGCTGCCGGCCGCAAGGTGGCCCTGGCAACCGTAATTGCGACCTGCGGTTCTTCACCGCGGCCGGTGGGCAGTCAATTGGTCGTGGATGCAGAGGGAGCCTTTGAAGGGTCGGTTTCCGGAGGCTGTATCGAGTCGACTATTATTACCGAAGCACGGCACGCCATCCCCGAACAACTGCACCAGCATCTGTCCCTGGGAATCAGCGATGATCAGGCATGGGACACGGGCCTGGCATGCGGGGGGACCATCGAAATTTATATCGAAGCGGCCTGGCCGCACCGTCAGGTCCTCCAGCGTCTTCTGGATTTGCGTGAAAATCGGCAAAGTGTCTGCCTTATAACGGATCTGGATGCTGGCACCAAGAAATTGATCGGTGCCAAAAATGCCCGGGCCGAGCTGCCGCCTGAATTAAAGCAGGCGGTTGACAGGGTTATCTCAACCGGTAAAGGCGAATATCTGCAAACTGGCGCACAAAAATTCTTTTTACATGGATTTGCCCCGGAACCGCAGTTGATTATCACCGGAGCCGTCCATATTGCCCAACCCCTGACCCGGATGGCCCGACTGGCCGGTTACAACACACTGATCATCGATCCGCGCAAGGCCTTTGCGACCCGTGAACGCTTTCCGGATACGGTTATGGTTGCAGGCTGGCCGGATAAGGCCTTTGACCGGATCAGACTGCATTCAAATACGGCGGTGGTTGTTCTAAGCCATTCGCCCCGTCTGGACGACCCGGCCCTGGTGCACGCGCTGCGGTCCGATGCCTTCTACATCGGCGCCCTGGGCAGTCGCAAAACCCATGCGGCCCGCCTTGAACGATTAAAAAAGCAAGGTGTCTCCCGGATAGCGCTAAAACGTATCCACAGCCCCATTGGCATATCGATCGGCAGCGTCACACCGGCGGAAATAGCCCTGTCGATCATGGCTGAAATTACGCGGGTGAAACGATCTGGCTGATGGAAATCCAAGAACGCATCTTAAAATTTGTCACCCGAACCAACTGGATCATATTTGCAGCATCGGCAATCGCGGCCTGGCTTCTTTGGCCGCCCGACTTTGCACGCGGAATTACTTTTGGCGGCCTTCTGGTAACCATCAATTTTCATCTCCTGCATCGGACCCTCAAAAAGTCACTCGATCCGCCCTACCGGGTTTCGATGTCGATCCCGCTCATCAAATTTTATATGCGATTTTTCACTTCCGGCGTGATTATTTTCCTGTTGCTCTATACTCATCTCGTCCATCCGATCGGGTTGGTGCTGGGCCTCTCGGTGGTGGTGGCCAGTATTTTTCTGGCAACGCTAATGGAGATCAAACACATGCTGTTCGAAGAATAGTGCCTAAGCCCACATCAACCTCACATACCCAAAATAGGCAAGGTAGGCGCCACTGATCAGCAACAGGATGCTTTTTACAAAAACGGAAGAATCCCGGCGCCACAGAAATAACATGGCCAGCATCACCATGGATATTTCCATTGTGGTCACGATGGTGCCGTAATGATTCGGGTCCCAGTACGAAACCGGGCTGTGAAACCGCCAATCGGAAAAGGGATACAAATGCCGGTGGGCATCGTAGTTGTGCAGCGGCAGATCAAAGAGCACATGCAACAGCATGCTCATAAAAAACAGACGTCCGGCCGTTGATGGAATGAGACAGGAGATAAGCAATCCCAGACCGATCAACGGAAGGGAATTGAACAGGGCAAAAAAATTCTGCCAGCCCGCCTGATGGTAATGCACATCCCAGATACGGGATTCGCGTATGCCCATGAACACCTTGGTGACAAGGTAGAACAACAGCATGGGTAAATCCGGCAGCAAGGCGCCGAGCAGCACCACCAGTTGAAGGGAGCGGGTCTGTTTGCGCCCCAGTATCACCAGGTTTAAAACGGCGTGGGCAGGCGTGTTCATCGAGACCTCGATTATATACAGCGTTCAGGCTCAAACGCCCATGTTCGGACCAGCCCGATGAGATTTACACCGGTTCCGGCCCAAAGGTTCACCATTTCCAATCTAAATGTTTTCACATCTGGCAATACGAAGGCTTATGGCAGGCCTTGCACGGGGGATTGGCCGGATGGAATTGAACAGCAAGAATTGCGGATACCATCTATAAGATAATACATATCCGGGCGTGTCAACTGTTCACCGGCGTGGTCAAGTAAACAGGTACCGTTTTTTTGAAATCAAACCGCAGGCACAGCGCCGGTGTAAACCGTTTGACACCCCCTGTGTTTGGATGTATGAAACTCATATTCACCGAATCATGAAAAAAATATTGATCTTAAATGCCCGCATCGTCAATGAAGGTCGAATGTTTGCGGGAGACCTCTACATTGCCGCGGGTCGAATAGAAGTCATCGGCAGCGACCTTTCAGCCCGAAAAGCCGATATCCGCATCGATGCAGCCGGCAAGACCCTGCTGCCCGGCATGATCGACGATCAGGTCCATTTTCGCGAACCGGGCCTGATGCACAAAGGGGATATCTTCACCGAATCCCGCGCGGCTGTGGCCGGTGGTATTACCGGCTATATGGAGATGCCCAACACGAATCCGCCCACCGTAAGCCACGATTTGCTCGAAGAAAAATATCGGGCCGCAGACGGACGCTCGTTTGCCAATTATGGCTTTTATCTGGGTGCCACCAATACCAACATCGAAGCCGTCAAGTCCCTTGATCCCGTAAAAGCCTGTGGCGTAAAGGTGTTCATGGGATCATCCACCGGCAACCTGCTGGTGGACGATCACACCGTCCTGGAACAGCTTTTCGCTCAGGCGCCCGCACTTGTGGCCACCCATTGTGAGGACGACACGATCATTTCAAAAAACGCCGAAGACGCCAGGGCCCGCTTTGGAGACCATGTTCCGATGACCGAACATCCGGTGATTCGCAGCGCAGAGGCATGCTATCGCTCCTCGGCGCTGGCAGTCGACCTGGCCCGCAGGCACGGAACCCGGCTACATGTTCTGCACCTGACAACAGCCCGGGAAATGGCCCTTTTCACCACCGGTGATCCGCGGGATAAAAAAATTACGGCCGAGGTATGCGTGCACCATCTTTACTTTGATGCTTCGGCCTACCCTGAAAAAGGCTCTCTGATAAAATGCAATCCAGCCATAAAAACCGCGGCCGATCGCAAAGCCATGCTAAAAGCCGTGTTGGAAAACCGAATCGATGTCATCGCCACCGATCATGCCCCCCACACCCTTGCGGAAAAACAAAACCCGTACTTCAAAGCGCCTTCCGGTCTGCCGCTGGTCCAACATGCCCTGGTCAGCCTGCTGGAGCATCACCACGACGGGCAGCTGCCCCTGCCGTTGATCGTCGAAAAAACCAGTCATGCCCCGGCCCGTCTTTTCGACCTGATCGATCGCGGATTCATCCGGGAAGGGTACTGGGCCGATCTGGTGCTGGTCGATCTTGACCATCCCGCCCGGGTTGCCGACCAGCCGGTTCTTTCCAAGTGCGGCTGGAGCCCGTTTGCAGGTCACACCTTTCGTTCCAGCGTTGCAGCAACGGTTGTCTCGGGCCACCTGGCATACCATAATGGCCAGGTCGATTCACAGCCGGCCGGAATGCGCCTGGCCCATGACCGTTAAGTTCCAACATTCACGGACAGCTGAATTCCGTTGCACAATCCGGAAATGCAAATGCCAAATGTCATCGAAGTTGAAAATCTGATTAAAAACTATGGTGGGATTACCGCCGTCAACGATATATCGTTTGCGGTCGCTCAGGGCGAATTTTTCGGTTTGCTGGGACCCAACGGCGCCGGCAAAACAACCACAATCCGCATGATGTATGGCGTTTCACCTCCGACTGGCGGAATGTTGAGAGTTTTCGATCTGGATATCTCCAAACAATGGCGTCGGATAAAATCACGCATCGGTGTCTGCCAGCAGGACAATACCCTTGATCCGGATCTGACCGTTGAACAAAACCTGATCATATTTGCCGGTTATTTTTCGATTCCCAAAAAAAAAGCGGTTATGCGCGCCGCGGAACTGCTCGACTTTTTTGCTCTGAATCATAAACGCAAAGCCCGGGTCATGGCGCTTTCCGGCGGGATGGCGCGCAGGTTGATCCTGGCCCGGGCCCTGATCAACAAACCCGATCTTCTGATCCTGGACGAACCGACCACCGGACTGGATCCACAGTCGCGCCATCAGGTCTGGGAAAAACTGGAAGCACTGAAAGAAACCGGTCTGACCATGTTGATCACGACCCACTATATGGAAGAGGCGGCCCGGCTGTGCGATCGGCTGGTCATCGTCGATCACGGCAAGATTCTGGTGGACGGCAGCCCGGCGGAACTGATTGCTCAACATGCCGGTGAAAATGTTATCGAGATTGCGGGCCCGGAAGAATCCCTGCGCTCTTATGTCAAAAAAAACAACATCAAGCACGATGACCTGGAGCGCCGTCTCATTCTATACATGCCGCATGAATCGGAGCTTGACCGCACCATCCAGAAACAATTCTGCCATGAAAAGTGTACTTACCGCAATGGTACCCTGGAGGATGTATTTTTACGTCTGACCGGAAGGGAGTTGAGGGAATGATTGATATTTCGGCCTTTTCCTGGCGATTTGTAAGGGTCTGGCAGCGAAACCTGGTGACCTACCGCAAAATCTGGAAAGTCAACTTTCTCACCCCGCTTTTCGAGCCGCTGTTCTATATCCTGGCCTTTGGCCTGGGCTTTTCCGGCCTGATCGGTGATGTGCAATACGGTGGCCTGAACCTTTCGTATACCGAATTTATCGCTCCGGCCCTGATTGCCACGGCCGTGATGTGGAACGCTTTTTTTGAGACCACCTATGCCTCGTTCGTGCGGATGTACTACCAGAAAACTTTCGACGGCATGTTGGCCACACCGTTATCGCTGGAAGAGATCATCATCGCCGAAATTTTCTGGAGCGCGACCAAAGCGACCGGCGCTGTGGCGATCATGCTGGTGGTTCTGGGCACTCTGGGTTATGTGCAGCTGCCGGCCGGCCTGCTCCTGCTGCCGGTGGCTTTTTTAGGCGGCCTGGCATTCGGTGCCATCGGCATGTTTTTTACCGGCATCATCCCGAGCATCGACATGTTCAACCTGCCTATTTTTCTGTTTGTCACACCGATGTTCCTGTTTTCCGGCACCTTCTTCCCGGTCTCCAATCTTCCGGGCTATGCCCAGCCCCTGGCCCTGGCTTTTCCGCTCTACCACATGGCCGAGCTGGCCCGCCGGTTCAGTCTGGGCGCCAATGAGACCGGTGTTCTGGTGGGCATTTTATACCTCCTGGTTTTCTTTTTGATATTCACCCTTCTGGCCCTGAAGGCGATGAGGAAAAGACTGATACAGTAGTTATAGCAGTTGTCATAAATCTGTTACGTAATTGAAGGGTCGCTTTAATTTACTGTTTGAACACTTTCATCCCATCTTTTCCGTCCTGCACGACGTAACCCAGAGCCTGAAGTTCATCTCGAATCTGGTCGGAAAGCGCCCATTTTTTGTCAGCGCGGGCTTTTTGGCGTGCTTCCACCCGTTTCCGAACTTCCTCGGGCAGTACATCGGCCTGGTTGACCCTGTCCAGATCCAGCCCCAGCACCTGATCGAAGTCGAGCACCGTGGCCAGTTTAGCTGCCGGCTCGAGATCGGATTTCAACACTTCCTGAACCACCGCCATGGCCCGCGGCATGTTCAGATCATCGTTGACAGTGTTCAAAAACTTCTCTTTGAAACTGCGATCCACATTACCCGGGGACCCGGCCAGATCCATGATTTGACGAACCTGGTTGTGAAGGTGCTGCAGACCGTTTCGGGCGGCCTCAACCGCTTTGTCGCTGTATTCCATCGGTTTGCGATAATGGGTCAAAAAAGCGGCAAACCGGTATACCAGCGGATCGATTCCCTGCTCGATAAACGTAGTGTCGAGGGTTAAAAAATTTTGAGCGCTTTTGGCCATTTTCTTCCCGCCCTGGATATTCAAAAATGCGCCGTGCATCCAGAAGTTAAAAAACTTCTCACCGGTGGCTGCCTCCGACTGGGCAATTTCGTTGGTGTGGTGCACATCGATATGGTCCACCCCGCCACAGTGGATATCCAGATGGCCGGGAAGATACATGGCGCTCATGGCCGAGCACTCTATGTGCCACCCCGGAAAACCAATACCCCACGGCGAATCCCATTCCATCTGCCGCTGGACGCCCCTGGGGGAAAACTTCCAGAGCGCAAAATCGGTTGTGTTTTTCTTCTCCGGGTTTTTCTCCACCCGCGCTCCCTCCTGCAGGGCATCCAGGTTCTGATGCGAGAGCTTGGCATAGTTTGGCACCCGTGCTGTGTCAAAATAAATGCCGTCTGAAATTTCGTAAGTAAAGCCTTTATCTTCCAACTTCCGGATGAGCGCAATCTGTTCGGGTATGGTATCGGTCGCCTTGCACCATATATCCGGATCGAGGATGTTCAGATTGGCAATATCTTTTTGAAATGCGCGCGTGTAGTCTTCCGCGATTTCCCAGGCGCTTTTGCCCTCGCGCCGGGCGCCCTTTTCCATTTTATCTTCACCCATATCCCGATCGCCCGTCAAATGACCGACATCGGTGATATTCATCACATGCTTGACAACCCATCCATTGTAGCGCAGGACGCGTTTCAGGATATCCTCGAAGATATAAGTCCTCAAATTACCGATGTGGGCGAAGTTGTAGACGGTTGGACCACAGGTATACAGCCCGATAAAATCATTTTTGAGGGGCACAAATTCTTCTTTGTCACGCGTCAGGGAATTGTAGAGATAAATTTTGTTCATGGTCGATTAACGTGTCTTTTTGGAAAGTTTGGGTTGGTGTTTACGCTTGTCTGAGACCGGCGCAGCCTGCCGGGCAAGATAGGAATACAACAGTATGCCCGCGGCAACCATGATCAGGCACAATAGCTGTCCCATGGAAAAAGACAGCAGCACAAAACCCAGGTGGGCGTCCGGCTGGCGGAAAAACTCGATAAAAAACCGCACCGTTCCATAGCCGATTAAAAAAATTGCCAGCATGGCGCCCCGGGTCCGTATTTTTGTGCGCAGGGTCCACAGCAATACGAAAAGCACGATTCCTTCAAAAAATGCTTCGTAAAGTTGCGACGGATGGCGCAATTGCCCGTCACCGGCCTGGGGAAAAACCATTCCGATCGGTGCGGTGGTCACACGGCCATACAGTTCGCCATTGATGAAATTGCCGATTCGGCCAAACGTATAACCCAACGGGATGGCCGGCACAAACAAATCGGCCATTTCCGTAAACCGCAGGTTGTTTTTGCGAACATACAACCACACAAACAGGATGATGCAGATCAGGCCGCCGTGAAAAGACATGCCGGTGATACCGGTAAATTGGAAACCGTTGGAAAAAGAAAACGGCAGAACGATCTCCAGCGGGTGCTGCGCATAGTAGGAAAAATTGTAAAACAGGACATAGCCGAGACGACCGCCAATGATGACTCCCAGCATCATGTAGGTTATAAGGGACTGAACCTGTTCAACCGATATAGTGAAGCGGTCTTCTTTTTTCAGCCGAAAGATAACCAGCGCATAAGTAATCGCAAAAGCAACAACGTACATCAATCCGTAATACTGCAGCTTGAAGCTGCCGATCGAAAAGATGACCGGATTCAAGTGTTCGGGTATATGCTGCCACCAGTGCCAGAAGTCATTCATCTTCGGTTAACCCATATCGACAGGATGATCGTTTTCAGAGCGTTATATCCATTTGGGACCGCGCCGGCGAGCGAATCCAGCAGAACCGCCATCGGTGGCACTGCCGGCCTGGCAAGCGAAATCGCGAAGGGATTAAATTCCATTCGGTGAGTACCGCCAATGGCGGGACTGAATGGCTTGTCGGAGCGCAGGGGACGCTTCAATATTGGAAATTCGATCATTTTTCTCAGGTTGCTTCCCGCTCCATGGCGACATTGTACCGGCCGAAGCGGGCGGCACCGTTAAGCCGGGCACGCAAGGCAAACACCTTCTGCGCCGCAGCAACATTTTCGGGTTTGCCGGCCCAGGCCTTCAAGGCCGGCTCCTGCAGTGCGCGCCCGAAAGAGAAGCTCAATTCCCAGGGGTGAGTGCCCAGGGCATTCTTGGCGTTAAGATGTTCTGTGGCCAGCTCGGCGCTTTGTCCGCCCGAAAGAAAAACAATCCCCGGAACGGCGGCCGGGACTGCCTGCCGGAAACATCGAACGGTTCTTTCGGCCACATCTTCGACACCGGCCTGGGTCGGGCACTCCGCACCGGAAAGAATCATGTTGGGCTTGAGTAGCATACCTTCCAGCAATACGCAATGCTCAAAAAGGGCATCAAAGACACGCTTCAGGGTGGCTGCGGTGACATCCTGGCAGCGTTGAATATCGTGGGGGCCGTCCATCAGAACTTCCGGTTCGACGATGGGCACCAGTCCGGCCTCCTGGCACAAAGCCGCATAACGGGCCAGGGCATGGGCATTAGCATCGATGGCCAACCGGCTCGGGAGGGTGTCCCCGATCCGGATCACCGCGCGCCATTTGGCAAACCCGGCACCCAGTTCGTGATACTCGCCAAGGCGATCGCGCAGCCCATCCAGCCCTTCGGTAATGGTCTCGCCCGCACAGCCGGTCAGCGGTTTGGCGCCCCTGTCGACTTTGATGCCCGGCATTACGCCTTTTTCGGAAAGCAACCGGGCAAAGCCGACCCCATCATCACTTCGCTGGCGAATGGTTTCGTCGAACAGAATAACCCCGCTGATATGCTGTTCGAAACCGGCTGTGGTAAAAAGCATTTGACGGTAGACCCGCCGGTTTTCCGCAGATGCCTGGGCATGAATGCTGTCAAAACGTTTTTTTATGGTCGGCGAACTTTCATCGGCCGCCAGGATCCCTTTACCCTCGGCAACCAGGCGCCGTGCATTTGTTTCCAGAAGCTGCTGATCCATGATGGTTGTCTCCTTTCCCGTAGTTTCTTTGTTTTGGCTGTCATAAGTTAATTCATCATCTTGCATTCTCAAGGCGCATGTGAAAACAGCCGCAAGGCGATGCTCCAGTAATGCGGCACTGTATCCGATCGGCTAATGCCCGAATTTCTATTACCGGCCCGTATATGCCGTAATGTAAATATTTAAAGAAAGTTACCTGATTCAGGATTCGACCACCACCCGGCATGATACGCATGGCTGGATGGACACTTGGTCGTTTACAAACAATACCGGCCATGATACACAAAACGATCTGCCGTGGGTGATATAAACGATAGAATTCAGATACTTTTATCACCCGGATGCATATCGAACGGCCAGGCCGCAAACCTGGTGAACGGATAGTTGGGCAATGCGAAAAGCACAGCGTTTGATTTTCTTGATATTTTCCGCTGAGACGCCGAAAAACATAACATCCTGTAAAATCTCTAAAAAACGACCCGCAATTTCTCGGACCCCCATAAAAGGAGCAACCCATGGATGTAGAACGCGAATCCATCAAATTTGACGTACTGTTTGTGGGCGGCGGACCGGCCAACCTGGCCGGCGCCATCCATCTGATGCAACTGGCCCGCGAAAAAAATTTGAACCTGGAAGTGGCCCTGATCGAAAAAGGCGCCGAGGCCGGGTCCCACGGCATCAGCGGTGCCATCGTAAATCCCCGGGCATTGAGTGAACTGATGCCGGATCATCTTGAAAGGGGCTGTCCGGTCGAGACTACGGTACGCGGGGATGCGTTTTATTACCTGACCGAAAACCGGGCTTTGCGTGCGCCGATTACACCCAAATACATGCACAACAAAGGCTATTATATCCTCAGCCTGTCCAAATTATCCAAATGGATGGGTAGTATCGCCGAAGAGCAGGGAGTCAACGTATTTCCCGGGTTCGACGGCAAGGAGGTCCTGTATGCCGAAGACGGTAAAACCATCATCGGCGTGCGCACCGGAGACAAGGGGCTGGACAAAGACGGCAGCCACAAACCCAATTTCGAAGCCGGCATCGATCTGCTGGCCAAGGTGACCGTATTCGGTGAAGGGGCCCGGGGCAGCCTGACCAGGGAGATCGATCAGAAGCTGGGCATCTCCGCCGGTAAGATGCCCCAGGTATATGAAACCGGTGTCAAGGAAGTCATTCAGCTGCCCGCAGAAAATTACTTCACATCCAGCAAGGGCAACGACATCCATTTTTTGGGTTATCCACTGGGGATCAATACCCCTGGCGGCGGCTTTATATACGAAATGAAAGACAACAAGGTGTCCATCGGCTACCTGACAGCCCTTTGTTATGAAGACCCGGCGCTGGATCCTTATGAAATGTTCATCAAGTTCAAGCACCACCCGTTTGTGGCCGGGATCATCAAGGGCGGCAAGGTCATCGAACAGGGCGCCCGGACCGTTACCACCGGCGGCTACTTCTCGATACCCCAGCTGGCGGTGGACGGCGGCTTGTTTACCGGAGGGGCGGCGGCAATTCACAACTCGCCGGCCTTGAAAGGCGTGCATGTATCGATGAAATCCGGCATGCTGGCAGCCGAAGCGCTGATCCAGGCCATGGAAAATAAAGATTTCAGCCGCAGCGGCCTGGATGCCTACCACACGCTTTTCGAGCAGAGCTGGGTCCGAAACGAGATGTATGCCGGACGCAATTTTGCCCAGGCCCTGACCAAAAAGGGCCTGGTCAAATTTGTTCACCTGGGCGCCCAGTACATCTCCGGCGGCCGCGGCCTGATAGACCGGATGCCGCTGGAAGAAGATTATAAAACCTTGAAACCCGCCCGCCCGGGAAGCCTGAAGGCCCCGGACAAATCCGCCTATGACGGCGAGTTGTATGTAGACAAGCTGACCGGGGTCTACCTGTCCAAAACCTTGCATCGTGAAGATCAGCCCTCGCATCTGATCGTGCACGACACCGAGCTGTGTGTAACCCGGTGCTTTGAAACCTACGCCAGCCCCTGCACGCGTTTTTGCCCGGGCAGCGTCTATGAAATCGAAACAGATGCCGAAACCGGTAAACGGCGCCTGAAATTGAACCCGTCCAACTGTTTTCACTGCAAGACCTGCGACATCAAGGACCCCTACGAAAACATCACCTGGACCTGTCCGGAGGGCGGCGAGGGGCCGGGGTATACGATGGTGTAGGCATGTGGATAGTAGCAAAGAGGGCGGTAAAAACGACGTAAGCGTCAGATTTATAATGTAGCAAAAATCCTACTCATGTCGACCCGATTAAAATCGATAACCGACCGTCACAACCGCATAGTTGAACCAGCTGAAGTTGTAGACGTCATCGCTGTCGGCCCCGCCTTCCAGGGTTCGAAAACCGCCGCCCACATTCCAGCGGTCGGTCAGGTCGTAGCGCACTTTCAGCGCCAGATCCAGGGCCCGTCCGGGCCCGCCGGCCAGCCCTTCAAAATCCAGGATGGCCGTCCAGCGTCGGGCAAAGGCCCAATCCGCTGAAAAATTCAACAAAGGTGCAACACCCACGTTGCTGTCGGAGGCTTTAACCCCGGCCTGCTCGAGTTCGATTTTTGCATCCCGCAGCAGGAGTGTACCACCGACTCTTAATTTCCATGCTTTTTTGTTCAGAAACAAATAGCGGTAACCGAGCCGGTAGGTATCGAACTTGTATGTGCCCTTGGTGGCTGTATTGGGGGCAAAATTGGCACCGGCAAAAGAAACCGGCTGATCGAATGTGCCGGTACCGTCGATTCGCAACGGGGCGGCAATAAACCGCAATCCGTGCCGCTCGCGGATGTTCCAGTCAAAGGTGAAGCGCCCGGATGCATAGGGCCCGCTGCCGGTCAGGTCCTTGAACGAAAACTCGGTTCCGCTATCGCCCGGGATGCGCACATCATTTTTGGATTGCCAGACCGGGCCGGCTTCGAGCTCGAAGCTGAATCGCTTCCAATCGTTTTGATCGGCTGCGTCGGTTGGAATCACTGACATCAGCATCGATAAGCAGAAAAATGCGGTGGCAAAGAATTTCATCCAAAAGCACATGATGGTCTCCTCTCAATGAATGTATGAAAGCGGTATTGCTGAAATTTAGTATCATGCGAGTTGCTGTGCAGAGATGATAATGAAATGCCAGGGCGATCGCATTCATCCATATCCCAGGCCTGAACAATTTTCAATAACTTTGGTCGAGGCGGGCGTGTTAATAATCTGTGCCCTTCGATAAATGGTAGATTTTGGTTCAGACCAAGGCCACAGCCATTTTGAAACCGGAGGCGTAGTGTGCTACGTCGAGGATTTCAGAAAGGCGAGAACGCCGGTCTGGGCCGAAAGATGCCGTTTATCGAAGGGCACAGGCTATAATCTGCCCTTGCGCAAAATGGCCACCAGCAGCCACACACCCATCAGGGCGGCGGCGATAAAGCCGATGATACCGATCAAAGAGATGCCGTAAAGCAGCGGGGGGGTCTCGGATATGACGATCAGGGCCGAGCCGATGATCAGCGCGGCAATGATGATCGAAAAAGAGATGCGGTTGCTGATCTGGTCGTGGGTCGCCAGCATGCGCTCCAGGCCCTGGTGTTCGATCTTGAGAAAAAGCCGCCGCTGGCGAATCAGGCGACCCAGTTCCATAAGGTCCTTGGGAAACTGCCGCGCAAATTGATATAAATCGGTGGCCATGCGGGTGGTGCTTTCGGCCACCCGTTCAGGGGTGAAACGTTGAAGCATGATCCGTTTGATAAACGGCGTGGCTTTGGCAATGATGTCAAATTCAGGATCGAGCATGCGCGCCACGCCTTCGATGGTTGTCAGGGCTTTGAGCATCAGGAAGATATCCGGCGCCATGCGCAGGCGATGGCGGAATGCCAGATCGAGCAGCTGGTGCAGCAGTTTGTCCAACCGGATACGCTTCAAGGGCTTGTACAGGTGCTGGGACATAAAATCGTTCACCTGCCGTTCAAACAACCGGATGTCCGGTTCTACTTCCCACTCGGTCAGCTGCAAAATTGCCTGAGATGTTCGCCCCGCATCTTTGCGGGCCACGGCATCCATCAGGTCGACAAAATTTTCCCGGGTTGCGCGGTCGACGATGCCGACCATACCAAAATCGATCAGGCAGATCACGTTCCGGGGCAATACGAAGATATTGCCCGGATGCGGGTCGGCCTGGAAAAACCCGTGGTCAAAGATTTGCCGCAGCACGATATCGGCCCCGCGGTCGGTGATAATTTTGCGATCCAGTCCCCGTTCATCGAGCGCCTCGAGGTCCGACACTTTGATCCCGTCGATAAATTCGGCCGACAGGACCCGGGTAGTAGAGTAATCCTGGTAAACTTTGGGGATGCAAATATGCGGATCGTCGCTGAAACTGAAGGCCACCCGCTCCATATTGGAAGCTTCCAGTCCGTAGTCGAGCTCACGCTCCAGCGTACGGGCAAATTCTTCGACAATTTTTACCGGTCGATGCAGTGACAGCTCCTCGATATGGCTTTCCGCCAGGGTGGCCAGATGCAGCAGAATTTCAAGATCGACTTCAATGATTCGCTGAATCCCCGGTCTTTGAACTTTCACGGCCACATCGCTGCCTTCTTTGAGCACCGCCCGATGTACCTGGCCGATCGATGCCGAGGCCAGTGGTTGGGTCTGGAAATGGTCAAAAATTTCATCCAGGGGTTTTTGCAATTCGGCTTCGATGATGCGCTGTACAGCGGCATAGGGGAAAGGCGGGACTTTGTCCTGCAGCTTGCTCAGCTCCCGAATGAAATCGACCGGAACCAGATCCGGACGGGTGGAAAGAATTTGTCCCAGCTTGATGTAGGTCGGCCCGAGCTCTTCCAGGGCCATGCGCAATCCTTCCGGGCGCCTGAGCTTTTCCACCCGTAAAGACTGTTTTTTGGATATCATCTGCAGCCCGACTTCAACGTACTGGTCGATTCGCAACAGTTCCAGCAGATCGCCGAAACCATATTTGAACAGAACCGTCAGTATCTGCCGATAACGACTTAGATTGCGGTAGGTGCGGCCGATAACACCTATTTTTCTTATACTAAGCATCGGGAAGCTGCAAATCCGGGCGTATCAGGGAGCCAAAAACCTTTTTAACCGGCACTATCGGCATCCTTGCTGACGGCCTTTTTCAATTCACGGATTTCTTTCTTGATAGCCTTCAGATCTTCGCTTGTGACAACGTCGGCTTTCTTGAGAAAATCTTTGACGGTTTTTTCGACCCGATCCTCAAGCTTGGTCTGAACGTCTTCATAGCGTTTCTGCAGGTCTTCCAGAAACTTCTTACCGTCTTTTTCGGTCATTTTGCCTTTTTCGACCACCTCTTTGGCCAAATCTTCCATTTCATCTTTGGCCAGCAGAGCGAGACCGATTCCGGTTAACATTGTTTTACGAACCAAATCCAGCATGTTCTCCCCCTATTGTTTTTATGTTGAAAACCGTTGTCCCGTTAGCCCGTCACTTTATTCTACCGATAATCGCACTGGCAATGGTATTTTTCTGAATTTCCTTGGTACCCTCATAAATTTCGGTAATTTTGGCATCACGATAAAATCGTTCGACTTCATACTCGGTCATATACCCATAACCGCCCAGCAGCTGTATGGCTTCATCACAGATCTCAACTGCGGTGCGAGCGGCATACATTTTGGCCATCGACGTCAGCTTTGGATCGATGCGCCCCTGGTCAAAATTCCAGGCGGCCTTGTAGGTAATAAGTCGCGCCAACTCTAATTTAGTGGCCATATCGGCCAACTTATGCTGAGTCACCTGGAATTGGGCTATTTTTTGCCCGAATTGTTCACGTTTTTTTACGTAATCCAGCGCCCGGTCATAGGCCCCCTGGGCGATCCCGAGTGCCTGGGCGGCGACCTGAATGCGGCTTTCATCAAAAAAATGCAGGACATGATAAAAGCCCTTGCCTTCTTCGCCGATCAGGTTCGACAAAGGCACACGGACATCTTTGAAGTTGACCTCGGCGGTGGCCATCATGTGAATGCCCATTTTGTTGCCTACATCGGCGGTGGTCAATCCGGGCCGTTCGGCTTCGACCAGAATCATGCTGATGCCCCGATATGATGGCTGTGCCTGCGGGTCGGTCTGGCACATGACCGAATAGAAACCGGCCAAGCCCCCGTTGGTGATAAACGTCTTGGTGCCGTTGACGATCCACTCATCACCCTGTTTGACTGCGGTGGTGTTCATAAAAGTGATGTCCGAGCCATGATCCGGTTCGGTAAATGCCCCGGCTGACAGCATGCGGGCTTCGGCGACCTCTGGCAGAAATTTATGTTTCATCTCCTCCGATCCCCAGTGCAGGATGAGTTCTGAGCCAAAGCCTGCCAGGGCAACCGCACTGCCAATAGTCGAATCGTTGCGACATAATTCTTCGATTACCAGAATATCTTCGAGGCATCCCAGGTCCTGACCGGAATATTTTTCCGGAAAATGTACGCCGATCAGTCCGAGTTCACCGGCTTTTTGCCAGATTTTGGTGGGAAACGCATGCTTTTTATCGAGTTCCAGGGCAAGGTCCTTGTCGAACTCACCCCGGGCGAAATCTCTGACTGCCTTCTGGATGTACTTATGCGTCTTGTTCAGTTCAAAATCCATTTTAAGCTTACCTCCGGGATCAGTGGCGCAGCAGCGTTATCGATGGGTGCTCGGATGGTGACGCCGAGGGACCATCAACCAAGATAACCGTTTGATATTTTTAGCACGTGCCCAACTGTATTGCAACATTTTTGAACCCGCTAACCGCCTGTGAAACGGCGAGTTGCGCTCGTACAAACCGGATTCCCGGCCGCAGATGACAGCAAGGCCTGCAACCCGGCCGATGATGCCGGCTCAATGCAAGACCACGGTGATCGCACCTTATTACACAAAATATGATATTTGCTTGAAATGTCAGCAAAAAAGACACTTGACGGATTGAATCAAGTGGCCTAAGAGTGGTAATTCGGTTCGATCGCTAATTGATCTGATCCCTGGCGGGGTCTGGACTGAGCCGGTAGGAAGCAAGCTGCAGGGTATTGCGACCGGAAGCAATTCTGACTATATTATACCAAACAAACGCCTTGCACCCGGGCAAGGAGATCTATGAATTTTTGCATGCCGGAAGCAAGGCTCAAATGATGATCCTATAGAAAGGATTTGTGATGGCTTATTCGATTGCTCTGGCCGGTAAAGGGGGAACCGGCAAAACGACACTGGCAGGTTTGCTGATAAAATACCTGGTGAAAAACGGAAAGTCCCCTGTATTGGCAGTGGATGCTGATTGCAATGCCAACCTGAACGAAGTTCTGGGTGTCAAGGTCCGCGAAACGCTGGGGGATGCACGCGAAGATATGAAAAAAGGCAAAGTCCCCAGCGGCATGACCAAAGATATCTTCATCGAAATGCGACTGGAAGAGGCGGTCGTCGAATCCGATGGATATGATCTGATTGTCATGGGCCAGCCCGAAGGGGCGGGCTGCTACTGTGCCGCCAATTCGCTGCTCACCAATTACCTGGAGCGGCTTTCCGGTAATTATCCGTTTATCGTCATGGACAACGAAGCCGGCATGGAACATATCAGCCGATTGACCACATCAAATGTCGATGTGCTGCTGATCGTATCCGATACGAGTCGCCGCAGCCTGCAGGCGGCCGTTCGCATTAATAAACTGGCCCAGGAATTGAACATCGTGGTGGGCAAATCGGTTGCCGTGATCAACCAGGTCAAGGAAGAAACCTCCGAGGTGGTACGCAATATTTTAAAGGAAGGCGGTCTGGAATTGGCCGGAACCGTGCCCGCAGACAACACGGTCTATGAATACGACCTGATCGGCAAGGCCACGGTTCACATGCCTGAAGACAGCCCTTCGGTGCGGGAGGCATATAAATTGTTCGACCGAATATTTTCATAATCTCAATTTGGGAACAGACCATGAATCGAACTGGCTTTTTACTCGATGAACGGTTTCTGCTGCACGAAACCGGTCAATATCACCCTGAAGTCCCTGAAAGAATTCTGGCCATTTTCAAAGGTATCAAGGATGCGGACCTGCTCGAGCATCTGTCCCTGTTTAAAGCCGATAGAGCCGATATGAAATGGATCGAGGCCGTGCATGACAAAAGCTACATCGCACGCTTTGGCGATGCTTGCTTTTCAGGTCAGAAAACATTTGAACATCCGGACAACCAGATGTGCATGGAATCTTATGACACGGCCATGCTGGCAGTCGGCGGGGTTCTCAAGGCTGTGGACAAGGTCATGAGCGGAGAACTGGACAACACATTTTGTGCTGTGCGGCCCCCCGGTCATCATGCCGAACATGACAAAGCCATGGGATTTTGCTATTTTAACAACGTTGCCATTGCCGCGCGCTATCTTCAATCGAAATGGCAGATCAATAAAGTCGGTATCATTGATTTTGATGTTCACCACGGCAACGGAACCCAGCATATATTTGAAAATGATCCGTCCGTCTTCTATTATTCAATTCATCAGCACCCGTCATTTGCCTATCCCGGCACGGGCCGGGAATTCGAGTTCGGTTCCGGAAACGGATACGGATTTACCAAAAACAACCCGGTTTTACCCGGACAGGGAGACGAGGAATACCGGAAATTGGTGGAAGAAAACATGATGGTCGATATCGACAAGTTTCAGCCCGAAGTGCTGCTGGTATCGGCCGGATTTGATGCCCATGTGGACGATGAGATGGCGGACATGAAGCTGTCCACCGAATGGTTCACCTGGATCATGGAAAAGATCATGGAACTGGCCGAACGCAATTGCCAGGGTCGTTTGATATCGGTCCTGGAGGGCGGCTATGCCCTGAACCGACTTGGTGAACTGGCTGCCGGGCATGTTCGCGCATTGCTGAATGACACGGCTGCGCGGTGAGCTCATAGCTGACAGCTGATAGCTCATCGGAATAGACCGGCTACCGGATGAAGATAGTTCAGGGGTCGGGGTGTTTCACAGCGATTAGCCGCTGCATGAATAATCGGCGACTCCAGCGTGCAAACAGTGCACGCTTCCGCTGCCGATCATTCATTCCGCTATTTATAAGGCGTTGATGGAAAAACTCCCCAACCCCTCAGATAGTTACGAGTTGCGGAAACGCTGACGCGTTGTCTTAATTATGAAACTTGTTGCAGGTAAATCCGCACACCGAATTCCAAATTCGGCGGGTGGAGCGGCGTCTTTCCACAGAACCAAAGACAGGCGACAACCTCAGCCCCGCCATTGACGAGAGCACTTTAGCGCTCTTCAGAGCATCCAAACCATCGGGAGGATCAGCATGTTTGTCAGTCAATCAATGACCCGAAAAGTAATTACCATCGATAAGGAGGCCGACGTTTTGGAGGCCCAGGATAAAATGGCCCAAAACCGGATTCGTCATCTTCCGGTTGTGGATCCCGAAGATCAGCTCATCGGAATTGTCACAGACCGGGACATCCGCAGCGCACTGCCGTATGGCCTGTTCGTGGAACTTGCCAGTGAAGCGGTCAAAGCCAGAATTGCGGGGCTGAAAATCAAAGACATCATGACGCCGGCGCCCAAAACCATTTCCCCGGATTATACCATTCAGGACGCACTCCTGCTCATTCAGGAGCTGCGCGTCGGTGCGCTGCCGGTGGTCGACGACAATGGAAAACTGAAAGGGATCCTGTCCGTAAGGGACCTGTTGCGTGCGTTTATCAATGTGCTGGGCATCGGCCAGCCGGGGACGCTGCTGTGCATTCTGGTCGACGAAAAAATCGGTCAACTCAAAACGATCGTGGATATTGTCACCGAAGAAAACATTTCTTTCGGCAGCGTCCTGGTGGCCAGGTACTGGCAAAAAGACAAACGCGCCGTATTTCCATATCTTTTGACGAACAACGTTAGCCGAATTAAAAAGAAGCTCAAAGACAAGGGATATACCCTTTTGGATCCGATGGAATGGTACATGGACCAATTACCGCAACACGACTGATCCGCCACCCGGAAAATTAGTTTGCATCAACAACCGGCCACAGAGTTGTACATTTATTACTTAAAAGGTCGCGTGGACACCGATAGCGCTCCGCCCGCCCAGGAATTTTTAGGTAACTGGGAAGAAGACGGCTACTCATTTATGTTTTTTTCCAAACCGGCGCGCGCTGCAGTCGACATCCTTTTAAAACAAAATCCCCGGCTGACTTTCCTGGATGAATACCACATGAGTTATGATCAGTGGCAGGGCGGCAAACTGGCCCCGATGCAGGTTGGTGATTTTACCGTTGTACCACCCTGGTACGCTGATCAATGCCCCCCGACAAACCACTGCATCCTGCTCGATCCGGGCGTTGTATTCGGCAATGGCGCCCATCCAACAACCCATGCCTGTCTGAAGGCTGTCGAAATGAGTTACAGGCACAACGGGGCTGAAACTGTTTTGGACCTGGGTACCGGGACCGGATTGCTGGCGCTGGCTGCCGCCCGGCTGGGTGGCCGAAAAATTATGGCCGTCGACCTGAATCGGCTGGCAGCCGTCACGGCGGCACGAAATGTGCTTCTAAACGGTCTGGAAGATCGCATCATCGTATTGCAGGCCGACGCCAGAGACTGCCTGGAGCGCCCATCCGATCTGTTGATTGCCAACCTGCATTTTGATGTGATGTCCGATATTATTGGATCCCGGCGCTTTAAACGGCACAGGGAATTCATTCTTTCGGGGCTGTTGCGCAGCGCCGTCCAAAATGCGTTCTTGATGCTTGGCCAGCAATCATGTAATATCATTAAACATTGGGCGGATAATGGCATCTGGCACACCATTTACGGCCGACACCGATAGATAACCCGGTTCGTTTGGGCCCCGCCGGCATTTGAGAAGGTCAGGCAGTGGGTGACACCCTTCAAAGACTCGGATTTAGGGAATTGTGACATATCGGTCCGAGTCGCCTGAAATGACCGGGTTATTACCAGCGATCTCAATCCGCAGATTCACTGCCAGAATCAGACCTCCGGTAATAAACGGATGGCGGCCGGCCAGATGCAAAACACGTGAAAGGTTAGCACATGTACATCAAATGCTGGGGATCCCGTGGGTCGATACCCGTATCCGGCAAGGATTATCTGAAATACGGCGGCGATACGACCTGTATTGAAATCCGCGCCAAAAGCGGTGAAATCATCATCGTCGATGCCGGCACCGGTATTCGCCGACTGGGTAACCAGCTGATCAAGGAAAAGCGCGGTTCATTTCATTTCCTTTTCACCCACGCACACTGGGACCACGTCATGGGATTCCCTTATTTCAAGCCGTTGTACACCAGTGAAGCAGAATTTATCATGCACAAATGCCCGTTTGAAAGCAAGTTCGTAGAAAAAATCCTGACCAAAGTCATGGCGCCGCCTAATTTCCCGGTAAAATATTCTGATATTAAGGCCCGAATTCTTTACCAGGATGCCTGCCCTGCAGATTTTGAAATCGGTTCGGTGCAGGTGGTTCCCATCCCCCTCAGCCATCCTAACAGCGGCAGCGGCTATAAATTTATCGAAGACGGCAAATCCTTCGTATTTCTGACCGACAACGAGCTTGGATTCATCCATCCCGGCGGCAAGACTTTTGAAAATTATATCGAATTCTCGACCGCAGCAGATCTTCTGATCCACGATGCCGAATATACCCCGCAAGAATACAAGGTATTTATCGACTGGGGCCATTCGGTTTATACCGACGCTCTGAAACTGGCGCTGAAAGCCGGGGCCAAAAAACTGGGACTGTTTCATTTGAATCAGGAGCGTACCGATCGTCAGATGGACCGAATCGTGGCGGATTGTCGGGACCGCATAAAACAAGCCGAAAGCAGCTTAAAATGCTTCGGCATCCGCTGCGATACAGAAGTCGAGGTGTAGCCAACCATCCTTGAGCCGAATGCCGCCCGGCAATTTCTATTTTAAAAAAAGATGGACCTTAATTGCCGATGAAACCGAATATGAAAAATCTGGTCAAACAGGCGGCCGCAGATCTGAACGGCGCCAGGCATGTTGTGGCCCTGACCGGGGCCGGCATTTCAGTGGAAAGCGGCATTCCGCCTTTCCGCGGCAAGGGTGGGCTCTGGGAAAAAATCGACCCCATGGAGTTTGCGCATATTGATGCCTTTTTACAGGATCCAGCCAAAGTTTGGCGCGTTCTGATCAAAGAAATGAAGGATGTGGTCGACCGGGCCCGGCCCAACCCGGCCCACCTGGGTCTGGTACGCCTGGAAGAACTGGGATTGTTAAAAGCCACCATCACCCAAAACGTAGACGGTTTGCACCAGATGGCCGGCAGCAGCGATGTAATCGAATTTCACGGCAATTTTGCCTGGCAACGCTGTATGGATTGCCAGAACCGTACCGAAACCCGATCCCTGGACCTGACCCGAATTCCACCGCGCTGCCGCTGCGGAGGGATTTATCGTCCCGAATGCATATTTTTCGGCGAAATGATACCGCCGCAGCACCTGAGCCGCTCCCAGTCACTGGCGGCGCAATGTGATGTGATGCTTGTGGTGGGAACATCGGCTACGGTGGAGCCGGCAGCTTACATGCCGGTCCTCTCCAAACAAACCGGGTCCAAGGTGATAGAGATCAATGCCGCAAAAACGCCCCTGACCGACAGTGTCAGCGATTACCTGATAAAGGGCCAGGCCGGTGATATCATCGGGATGATTGTGGCAGAGGTGGAAAAGATAAGAAGTGCCTAAAGTTGAGGAGTCGCTGCGCTCCAGCCAAAGTTGCGCGGTACGAGTGGCGAGTGAAGAATTACGCGTGATGAGTTACAAGTGAGGGAGTCGCTGCGCTCCAATACAGGAATGAAACTTGAAATTAGATATTGGATCTTTTCTTTTTTAAATAAAATCGGCAGCGCGCCAGCGCTTCCACAATTTTAGGCACTTTAGCGCACTTTAGGCACTTCTATGGTTAAGACACCCCATGAATGAACCTGCAACACGATTTGTCCAAACCGTAACGCTCGATCCACCCACCCTTGCAAACAATACCGCTGACGCCGATCGCCTGGCCGGAGCACTCAAGCAGCGCCTGGGCATACCGGATCTGGACCTTGAAATCGGGCTGCCGCTGATGCACCGCTTGCCGGAAAAGTTACGCCAGTGGCACTACCGGGTGCGCTGCACCATTTTCAAGGAACAACACCGCTGCCATCTCATTGAAATTGATGCGCCCGAAGCTGAATCGGCGCCCCTGGGCCTGGCGATCGATCTGGGAACCAGTCGGGTGGTGCTGCGACTCCTTGACCTGGCAACGGGGAAACCGATCACGGAAAAGGCCATAACCAATCCGCAAACCGAGGTCGGCCCGGATATTTTGACCCGAATTCATCACTGCGACCGGCCCGGGGGTTTGACTCAGTTGAACCGTTTGATCGTCGACACTCTCAACAAAACAATTGCCGCTGCTTGCACCAGTGCTGCCCGTCAGCCTGAAGAGATTCGGTTGACCGCCCTGGCCGGCAATACGGCCATGACGCACCTCTTCCTGGGTCTCAATCCGCGCTGGATCATCCGCGAGCCCTACATACCGGTTGTCAACCGGCCCGGGAGCCGCAAAGCCGCAAGCGTCGGCCTGCAGGTGCACCCGAACGGCCGGGTATTTGTTTTCCCGAATATCGGCAGCTACTTCGGCGGCGATTTGATTGCCGGTATTCTCTACGCCGGATTGCACGAACGTGAGGAGACCGGCATCCTGGTGGATGTGGGCACCAATGCCGAAGTGGTTCTGGGGAACCGCAACTGGCTGATTGCCTGTGCCGGCGCGGCCGGCCCGGCCCTGGAGGGTGGGGTCACCCGGATGGGAATGATGGCCGGTCCGGGGGTTATCGATCGCATCCGCATCGACGGTACAAACGGACAATTTAACATACGAACCATCGATGACCTGCCGCCATGCGGCATCTGCGGCTCGGGCTTGATCGACCTGGCGGCCCAGCTGTTTACAACCGGTATGATCGATTTTCGAGGTCGATTTGTCTCGCAAAAGTGCGCCGGGCAACTGGAAACAATTGACGGGCTGACCCATCTGGTGGTCGTGCCGGGGCCGGATTCAGCCACCGGCAGTGATCTGACCATCAGCCAGGCGGATCTGGACAGCCTGATCCGTTCAAAGGCGGCCATGTATACCATCCTGGAAACCCTCACAAATACGGTCGGGATCGATTTGCAGGCACTGGCCACCTTTTTTGTTGCCGGAACTTTCGGCGCGTTCATTCAGCCCAGGTCGGCCGTTTGCATCGGCATGATCCCCGATCTGCCGTCAGGCACCTACAAAGCGCTGGGAAACAGCTCGTTGGGCGGCGCCGCACTGGCGCTAAGCGCCATGGAACACATGGATGCCATCGACCGGATCAAAGATCAAATCACCTATCTTGAACTCAACGTCAATCAGGAATTCATGAACCGTTTTTCGGCCGCCAGGTTCTTGCCACACACCGATCGCTCGCGATTTCCCTCCGTAGCGACGCATAACCAATAATTCAAAATTATTCAATAAATGGCTGTCGGTTCCCATGGCGCGCGTGTTGGACCACGCTGCCGGCAAGCATCATTTTTCGATCAGAAACAGGTGAATATATCGCGGAGCAAGGTTTTCCGGAAGGACGCCGGCGTACTCTGCCTCAAGCTCTTTAAAAAGATTTTCAAGAACCAGCCCGTATTGATCAGACAGGTTTTCCAACGTCCGGCCGCTTTTCTGGGAAAGCCAGCGCAGAAAATCGGTTTTACGTTGCGGCAAAATCCTGCGCTTACCGTCATTTCCGGTCCAAAGGGTCTCGAAGAAGGCCTTGAATTGCGCCAGTGGCAGGGGGACCGTACCCGGGGATAGATCACGCTCGTATCTGACCCATTGGGTCAGCATCAGGTTTTTAAAGGTCAGGAAGCTGTCGGATGGCACAGGGGGCAGCTCGATATTCAGCTGCCCCAGCAACCGGTCGAAGTTTATGATGCTGTCCAGGTCAGCCGAGGTTGTTTCGATGTCTTCTACCGTTTGGAAATCACGGTACATTTGTCCGGATCGATAATTATCAAAGTACAACGGCTTTTTAAGCAGCAGCCCGCCAAGCACACCGAGCCAGTTCTCACCCCAGAAAGTCAGCGCCAGTCCGTTGTCGGCAAACCAGCTCCTGGCGACCCATTTTTCAGATCGCCATTTGAGCACCAGGGCCTGCTTGAAACCCACCTGAAAAATGCCGATCAACGGATAGCGCTGCAGGACCTCGGCCATCCGGGCCGGGCTTGGTTCGCTCGCACGGCCGATCTCCGAATGGATACACCGCAGTCCGATGCTTAAGTATCCGGATGCTTTCTTGATGGTTGGTTTCAAATCCTTTTTGGCCAAAACTTTTTTCTGATCGGCAACAATCAGTTGATTGCATAAAGTCGCAAACTCGGCCTGCAATTGTCGCAGCACTGCATCTGATGCGACAGCGGCCAGCGACCGGGCGAAAAGGTTTTCCGGTTCGATGCTTGCGGTGGTGGTCACCGGCACCCCGGCCATGAGTTCAGGTTCCGGTTCTGCGGCGATGAACTTGCTTTTCTGCCGCAGAAGATCTTCGACCGCCAGGGGCCGATAAACCGATACGGCTTCATCAAAAGGCAAAAATCCCTTCTCAGCCAACCGCACACAACGCATTCGATAGACGCCTTCTTCGGTTTCGGCCGGTATCAGGGACGTGGCCTCAAGCAGCATGCGCTGATAGGTCACATAATCATAGTCGGCCAGCGCTCGGACGAATTTCTCAATAAAATCACGGGCTGGTTCAGCGTCCGCAGGATCCTGGAAAATACTGTCGTCCGGCGGCGGGAATCGCAACGGGTGCGGCCGTACATAAAAAACATTGTCCAGGGTGAAATATCCTTCTTCAAAATCACCCGGATCCTGATCATGTTCCCGTAACCTGACCTCGATATTGTTGAAAAGGATAAACTCGAGCAGATCGGTTTTGTTTTCCACCAGCCAGGCAAGGCTGCGTTGGGCGTCGGCCCGGTTCAAACGTTCGATCCAGCGTGCCGCCGCGGGAATATCCATTCGATCCCGCTGCCAGATTTCCATATCGAACAAAAATTCCCATTGACGTCTGGAAGCATAGCCGAGAACCGGGAGTGCGTCCTGCGGGCCAATGTCATGGACCAGAAAATAAAAATCCTGTTCGGAAATAGCGTGCACCAGAGCTGCCGGCTCAGCGGCAGAGAGGATGCGCGCCAGCGCTTCCTGAGCCGGCAGCTGCAGCAGTTGCTTTTTCTCCTCCTGCAGTTGGCTGATTTTTTTGGTTATGTTCTTATCAACCGGTTTGTTTTGCATGGGTCACCGGAGCAAACCTAAGACCTATGAAAGATAATAATAAATACCGTATCTTGTGAAAATGGGTGCATGCCGTTTGAGTGAGATCCCCGAACCCGTTCAGCGACCCGGGTTGATCGTTGCGGTTGCATGGCCGGAACGCCAGGGAGCGAATCGATGCAGCAGCATCAACCCGGGGATCGCTATGAGGGTACAAAAAATAAAAAACGATTCCCAGCCCAGATTCTTGGCTATATAGCCGGTCGGCGCCGAGGCCAACACCCGGGGCACGCCCATCAGGCTGGACAGCAGTGCATATTGCGTCGCGGTAAACTTTTTGTTGGTAATGCTGGCCATAAACGCTGCATAAGCAGCCGTTCCCATGCCGCTGCTCAGATTTTCAAAAGCGATCACGCCTGCCAGCAGTGCCACCACACTGCCAGCCTGGGCCAGAATTGCAAAGCAGGCCGTCGAAATGGCCTGCAGCACACCAAAAATCCATAGACAGCGATGGATTCCCAGGCGCAGCATTAATATCCCGCCGATCAGTCCGCCGGATATCGTGGCCCAGAATCCAAACAACTTAACCACGGTACCGATCTGGGTTTTGGTAAATCCGATGTCCAGGTAAAACGGTGTGGTCATGGCACTGGCCATCGTATCACCGATTTTATAAAATAAAATAAATGCCAGTATCAATATGGCACCGCGGCGGGAAAAATACTCCAGCAGTGGTTCGATGACCGCTTCTTTCAAAGTCCGCGGCGTTCCGGCGGGAACATCCGGTTCCGGGGCCAGCAATGTGGTCACAATACCCGGCAGCATGCATCCGGCCATCAACAGGTAGACCATGGAAAAGGGCATGTGATCGGCCAGAATCAGCCCACCACCGGATGCCAGCAGCATGCCGACCCGGTACCCATTGATATACAGCGAAGAGCCCAGGCCCAGTTCCACATCCGAAAGATCTTCGCGGCGATAGGCATCAACGATAATATCCTGGGATGCGCTAAAGAAGGTAACCAGGAATGCAGCAAAGGCAACCATCCAGGGCGCACCGACCGGATCGGCCAATCCAAGCCCGGCGATGGCCGCTGTCAGAGCCAGCTGCATCAACAGCAACCAGCCCCGGCGACGACCGAGCAGCGACAGCGAAAACCGGTCAAAAAGCGGGGCCCATAAAAACTTGAGGGTGTAGGGAATTCCGACCAGGGCCATCAGGCCGATCACGGTCAGATCGACCCCTTCTTCCGTCATCCAGGCTTGCAATACGGTAATGGTCAGCAGAAGCGGCAAACCGCAGGAAAATCCCATCAACAAAGACACCAGCATCCGGGTACTGAATATCATCCGCATCAGGAAGCGTGTCGAGCCGTCCGTTTCACCTTGACCTGACATCTCAGGCGGGGGGTTGGAATTGTCGGCCATCAAAGCTACCGTAGTTGTGCCGGGGTAACCACCGGACCAAATTGATCTTTCAGCGCCAAAAGACCTTGCCGCTGTTCCTGCAGGACCTCAAACAGGGTGTCCGGTATGTTTTGCTCTTTGCCGTAAGCCGCGGATTGAAGGTCGATACGGGCCAGAATATTTTCCAGATAAAGGGAAAACTGCCTGGTGTACAGATCTTCAGCGTAGGGCTTATCGATGATTTCTTTGAAAAGGGGCTGCAGCTCATCGTACCGGGGTAAATATCCGATCGGCGTCTGGATGGCATCCACTTCACCATGGGCCCGGCGTTCCAGCCAGGCCAGCCACACCTTGACATCCCGCTTTTCGCCCAGCAGCTTTTTGGAAGTGCCGCCGCGCGCGGCATCGGTTAGAAAATAGTTCAGCCCGGCCATGATCGGCGCATGCGCCTCAGAGCGTAAGGCCCGGTTGAAAAATTCGAATTGCGCCACCATATAATCACCCAGAGAACCTGGAATAAAAGGTGCATTGGCCCAGGGTGCCCGCCGCACCCCGGTGGCGCCGACTTCGGTAGCGGTCGCGGCCGAAACGATGCAGGCGCCGATCACGACCCCGTGATTTGCATTTTTGGCGACCCAGACCGGCGGCATCGTGTCACTGTCACGGCCACTGTAGGTAATTACACGGGTTTCAACCCCCTGTGGATCTTCGGCACTTGTGGAATAGTTGGCCAGAGCCTTTGAAGCAAGGGTACAGCGGGAATTGGGATGTGAAACCGGCACCGGCCTGCCATTGGCATCGACCATACCCGGCTCCCAGGGCCCCTGGAAATTGACCCCCTTGCGCGGCGGTTGTTCACTATTGCCGGACCACTGGGGGACACCGTTTTCATCGATCAGCACATTGGACCAGATGACTTCGGTTCCGGGATGACGCAGACAATCCATCAGCATGGGGTCGCCTTCCCGGTTGACGTCTTCGACAATACCGAAAATACCGCATTCCGGGTTGACCGAACGGACACTGCCATCTGCAGCAATCCATATCTGTCCCAGGTCATCGCCGACAAAATGATTACCGGCCATGGCGGTGGTGGTTTTACCGCAGCCACTGGGCGCAGCACCGGTAACCCAGGTAATACGCCCCCCGGGGCCGTCGATACCGGTGATAAATATGTGTTCGGACAATTCGGCGCCCCGGTTTTCATACACGGCCCTGTCCACCGAAAAACGATGATTGCCCTTTTTCAGCAACAGGGTATTGCCGGCATAGGTGCAGAACATGCTGTAGGTGGTCTGATGACTGCGATCCATGAACACCCTGGCGTTGGGCAGATCCTCCGGACGGTTGAGGCCTTCACTGTGGATGTTGGTGTAAAAATGGCCCAGTTGATCGACCTGTTTTTCAAAATCGGCATAAGCGTTGCGGTACAACAACTCTGCACTGTGGGAAACATACGCGGAGCTACTAATTTCCAGCGCCGGATTCGATACCGGCGAACCGACCGGGCCGCGCATATAAAAGCCGACCATCATAATCTTGCCCTGCATGATGCCGGTCATCCGGGTGCGGATATAAGCCAGGGCATCTTCCCGGGACATTTTGTTGGCCAGTGAACTGACAATGTCATCGTCATTGAAAATGTAAAAGGTGCGGTCAATGATGCGCCCCTGTTCTTCTTTGAGATCAAAATGGATCGTGTGCTGCGCCATGGGCAGGGTTTTTTCTTCCTTTTTCTCCAGGGCCAGATCGCGGATAAATTGCCGGTCATGTTCACTGCCGGTATTGAAAAAGACCGAATCGGGACCGCACATCGCAATTGCATTGGCGATCTTTAACAGGATATCGACATTCTGGACAGGCTGTATCCGGGAGAATTGCTCGCTGTCCGTTTTTCCCTGTATGAGCTGCCTGGCGTCATCAATTGATTGGATGCCGCCTATCTCCCTGACAATGTCGATCCCTTCAAATTTTTTCATCATGAGGCAATCTCCCTTTATCCGGAAATGAGTCTCCGGAGACCTGAATAAAAAAAGCAATAAGCGCAAGCATATTCAAGCTTATCATCTCAGGATTTTTGGTTTCTGGAATACCGGAGAGAATAAACGCGTGCGGCTGCCGGTTTGAATCGAAAGCGGTTACGCGGCTATTTTCAGTCATTTTATTCGGGGTCTTGATAGTGAGCGGTGCAAATGGGCCCTGCCGTCGGGGCCGGTGATTTTTTTGCACCGGGCGATCAATCATGGTCAGGCGCCCCGCAGTGAAACTTTTCCTCAATCGGCATGTGCCGGCGCACCCAGACAAGCACTTTTTCAAATTCAGCCCGAAGTTCGGCCAGGGCCTTTCCTCTGTGACTCACCCGGCTTTTTTCTTCCCGGCTCATCTGTGCAAAAGTCTTTTGGGCCGGCGGAAAGTAGAAAACAGGGTCGTATCCGAATCCTTTCTCACCGGCCGGTTCTTCATTTATGCGGCCCTCACAGCGGGCCTGGTAAGTTAAGGCCGGTCCGTTTGGCACCGCAATCGATATCACGCATTCGAATGCGGCCCGGCGGTTGGTTCGGGTTTGCATCTCGACAAGCAGTTTTTGGATGCGCTGGGCGTCGGTTGCGCCCGGGCCCCCATAGCGGGCCGAAAAAACCCCGGGAGCGCCGCCCAGGGCCTCGACCAGCAGACCGGAATCATCGGCCAGAGCCGGAAGTCCGAGCACTCTGGCCGTAAAGCTGGCTTTTTTGTAGGCATTTTCTTCAAAGGTCACACCGTCCTCCTCTACCTCGGGTATGGGCCCAAAATCATCCAGGTTCTTCAAATTAATTGGAAAATCTTGAAGCAACTGTTTGATTTCGGCCGTCTTGCCGGCGTTGCGGCTGGCGATCACAAGGGTGGTGGTGTCCATAGGTTCCTTAGAAGAAATCGACCATCTGGTCCCGGACAGAATTGAGTGCACGGATTAACCTGCCGAAAATGACACGAATGCCCGCGCCCTGACCTTGCTCTGCCGGTCTGGAAACACAACAGCTGCCCGATATTCGTTAAGCTCCAAATATACGTCAATCATCTGTATTTGTAAAGATATTTGCCGCCGCCGCAAGACTGCAGAAAATAACTTTACCTGACATCCGGGCTGGTATAATAGCAATCTTAGAACGTCACCTGCATGCGTTGCGGCGAGGTGATAGAATCGGTATCGGAACGTTATTCTGACAAACGCGCTATACGCTGATACAGGCAATCAACCGTTTTTGCCGGCACAACGGGCATAACTGTTTTTTTTACCCGGTCTGACCGGCAACTTCCCCGATAGCCCGGTCTTTACAAATTCGGGCGCGTATGCGATACAGAACGCGCGTGCAATAGCCTGTGCCCGGGGGTCATCCCGTTGCACCGGCTTCAAGGCGAATCAACCCGAATATCCTGTAAACTTAACATGATCGAAGAACTGTCAATTCGCAATTTTGCCATCATTAACGATCTGTCCATCCGTTTTGCATCGGGATTAACCATTTTAAGTGGTGAGACCGGAGCGGGTAAATCGATATTGATCAATGCCGTCAACCTTTTGCTGGGCAGCCGGGCCAATGCGACAGTCATCCGCACGGGCGCTGATGAGGCCGAACTGGAAGCCCGGTTCAAAATGCCATCCGAAAGTGGTGTCTGCCGGGTCATGATCGAACAGGGATATGACCCGGGTGAAGGATTGATGGTTCGCCGCATCATCTCACGCAAAGGCAGTAACCGTATTTACATTAACGGTCGCATGGCCACCATGCAACTGCTGAACGCGCTCACCGAAAACCTGGCAAGTATTTCGGGTCAACACGCCCATCAGGGGTTGTTGCAAGAAGAGCAGCATTTGCTGATTCTGGATCAATTCGGCGGCCTGCTTTCGCTGCGCGAAAATTACAGGCGTCAATACCGCGAACTGCTGCCCATGCTCAATCGGCTGGACGAGCTTAAAACCCAACAGGCCAGACAGTCCGAGCAGATCGAATTGATGCAGTTTCAAAAGCAGGAAATAGAAAACACCGGCGTGCAGGTCGGTGAAGATGTGGATCTCGAGCAGCAACAGCGGCGGTTGAAAAATGCCGAGCAGCTCTATCAGGTTTGTTTCGAGGCCGTTGAAGAAATCTACAGTCGACACGGTTCGGTCATTGAACGGCTGGGAGAAATTAAAAAACGGCTCGAAGCGGCCGGACGCATTGACAGTGCTCTGATCGGCCAGGGAGAATCCCTGGCAGACGCCACTTTCCGTCTGGAAGATCTGGCCGAAGATCTCAGAGCCTATATCGCGGCCATCGACAGGGATGCCGGTCGTCTAGAGGCCATAGAAGACCGCCTGGATCTTTTGAACCGGCTTAAACGCAAATACGGTGGGTCGCTTGAGGCAGTGCTGGCGCACCTGCAAAAGGTTGATCGCGAACTTAACGATATCGAAAACCTGGCGGACCGGATTCTGGCCACCGAAAAGCAGATTGAGGCCCAGCATGCCCGACTGGTCGAACTGGCCGGCCGATTGTCTAAAAAGCGGGCTGCCGCCGCTGCCCGCTTGTCCCGCAAGGTGATGGTCGAATTGGATGGCCTTAAGATGGGACAAACTGCTTTTGAGGTGGCGCTGGGCAAACTACCGGCAGATCCAGCAACCCCCGGATACCTGACGAGCGACAACCGGTTGCTCGCTGAAACCGGATTCGATCGGGCATCCTTTTCAATCGCCCCCAACGTGGGCGAGATGCTCAAGCCGCTGTCCAGCATTGCGTCGGGGGGAGAGCTGTCCCGGGTCGTTCTGGCGCTAAAAGCCATCCTGGCCGAGACTGGATCGGTCGAAACGGTTATTTTTGATGAAGTGGATGCCGGTATCGGCGGTGGCGTAGCCGAGATGGTCGGGGAAAAACTGAGACAATTGTCCCGACACCATCAGGTTATCTGCATTACGCACCTGCCGCAAATCGCCAAATTTGGCCAGCATCACCTGCGCATATCCAAAAGCGTGTCCGGGGGCAGGACCCACACAATCATTCAAGCACTGGATGATGATGCCCGGCTGAAAGAAATCGCCCGCATGCTGGGGGGCGTCGATATCACCGCTGCGACGCTGACGCACGCCCGCGAATTGCTCAACGGATCCGGTGCCAGGCGCTGATGCTGTTTCCCTGAATAAATGCGGGGTCGGGGAGTTTTTCCATTTACGCCTTTTATATAGCGGAATGAATTCCTGTAATTAGACCGGTGCCCGGCTTGACAAGATGCCGCGGATACCCTATGATGATAGTTTTTACAACAAATTTAAAGGGTTAAAGGATTGCGACGATGCCGATCTATGAGTTTAAGTGCTTGAAATGTGGTGAATTTATTGAGCTTTTGATCATGAGCGCTGATGAAACTGATGAGATGAAATGCCCTAAATGCGAAGCTCAGACGTTCGAACGCGTCCTGAGCGCCACCCGTATCAGTATGGACAGCGATGCCGGAGCCGGACAGCGCGCCAGTTCCCGGACCCGCACCTGTTCGGGCGGCTCATGCACAACCTATGATATTCCGGGGCACTCGCAACAATAAGACTGATCATGCAACAGATCCATAAGCAGGAAAAAGAACAGTTTAAAAAGCTCTTTAAAGAAAAAAAAATCGACCGCTTTGAAGATCGCTTCAAGGTGCTTGGCGTATTTTTACAGACCGAACAGCATGTCACCACGGAAGAACTGACCGAATTGCTCAACGGGGGTGATCCTAAACTGTCTCCGGCGTTTGTGCGTGAAACGCTGGAGCTGATGTGCCGGTACGGGTTTGCAAAACAAAGACGATTTGATAACGGCCAGATTCGCTATGAGCACCTGCACCTGGGTCAGCATCACGATCATCTGATTTGCACCAAGTGCAAACGCATTATCGAATTCCGGAATAACAAACTTGAGAACCTTCAGGTAAAAATTGCGGCCGCCCACGATTTTCACATGCTGCAGCATAAAATGGAAATTTACGGCATCTGTTCAGACTGCCTGCAAAGCCGCGCCCGACGGATTTCTCTCGACCTTACCAAACCTGGAGAACATGTTGTCATCAAAGATTTTAAAGGAGGCGCCGGTGCCCGCGTGCGACTGCTGACCATGGGCTTGCGCCTGGGAGACCAAATCGATGTCATCACCAATCAACAGCGGGGCCAAATGGTGATTGCCGTCGATAATAAACGCTATGTGCTGGGACGCGGACTCACCGAAAAAATTATAGTGGAACCCGGACACCGTGCCCTTTGATGCCGGCGGGCACTTGAATTCAATTTGCACCTGAGATCATGAAACCGTATGCTGTCGCCTACCAGCAGGCCTTTCACAGCGGCGTGCTGGCAGATAGAAAAAATATCGCCTACGAACATCTGCGCACATGTACGCTCTGTCCACGCCAATGCAAGGTTGATCGACTGGCGGGCGAAACCGGCTTTTGTAAAACCGGCGAAATGGCGCGAATAGCAAGCTTTTGTCCCCATTTTGGTGAAGAAGCGCCGCTGGTGGGTGCCAATGGATCCGGAACGATTTTTTTTACCCATTGCAACCTGCGGTGCATTTTTTGCCAGAATTTCGACATCAGCCATGAGGGTGCGGGGCAATCGGTGACACCGGCCCAGCTGGCTGCCACGATGTTGCACCTGCAGCAGACCGGCTGTCATAACATCAACCTGGTCACCCCATCCCATGTCGTTCCGCAGATTCTGGCAGCGTTGGAAATTGCGGCAGCAGATGGATTGCACGTACCGCTGGTATACAATTCAAGCGGGTATGATTTTGTCACGACCTTAAAATTACTGGACGGCATTGTCGATATTTATATGCCTGACTTTAAATTCTGGGATTCGGAGGTGGCCCGCAAGGCCTGTGAGGCGCCCGATTACCCTGAGATTGCACGACTCGCACTGCTGGAAATGCATCGGCAGGTGGGCAACCTTGAATGCGATGCTGATGGCATTGCCACCCGCGGATTGCTTATCCGACATCTAGTCATGCCACAGGGCCTGGCCGGAACCGAGCGAATAATGAAATTTATCGCCGATCAGATTTCGGTGGACAGTTACGTGAATATCATGTCACAGTACCGGCCCTGTGGCCGGGCTGAAGAATACGCCGAATTGGCCGAATATCCAGATAGAGCAGATTTTAACGAGGCGCACAAAGCCGCCAGGAAGGCAGGCCTTCATCGTCTTGACCGACCGCGGCATTATTTCGTCCGGCGATAGGAATTGCATGCAATGACAGATCGTATATATGCCATTGGTGATATCCACGGGAGTTATGAAAAACTTCTGGAGCTGCTTGATAAAATCGAAGTCGATTTTGAAAGGGACAAACTGGTGTTTCTGGGTGATTACATCGACCGGGGACCGAGTTCATTTGAAGTGGTCGACCACCTTGTCAATCTGAAAGAAAAGCATCCTGAAACGATATTCCTGAAAGGCAACCACGAAGAGATGTTTGAAAAATACCTGTCCGGCGTCGACCGGATCACCTATCTGATCAACGGCGGCCAGCAGACCCTGGACAGCTATCTGCGACACCCCCGCAACCCGGAAGATCCGCTGATTCCGGCCGACCATCAGGATTTTTATAATTCTCTGCGGTTATTTTATGAAACCGATAATTACATATTCGTACATGCCGGTTTGCGCAAAAAAGTATCTCTGGAAAAGCAGAAACAGGAAGATCTATTGTGGATCCGCAGAAAATTCATCGAAACCAATTTCGACTTTGGCAAACAGGTGGTCTTCGGTCACACACCGCTTCAGGAGCCGCTCATGCAGCCCAATAAAATAGGAATCGATACCGGGGCCGTTTACGGCAATAAGCTGACCTGCGTAAGGCTGCCGGATCTTGTCTTTTATACCGCCTGATCATTCAAATCAGGTTTGACATCGCGCGGAAGGACCCCCCATGAGACCGCTGACCGTAATCATCACCGCATCTTTGATATTATGCAGCAGCGCGGCGCTGGCCCAGCGGTATGCGATATCGTCATCGATAGCCAACATACGCTCCGGTCCGGGCACGCAGCACGATATTTTGTGGCAGGTGGAACGCTATTATCCCGTCCAGGTTATCGAAAAAGTCGGCAAATGGTATCGATTTCAAGATTTTGAAGGTGACGAAGGCTGGATTCACGCAAGTCTTTTACGAAAAATCCCGTCGGTAATCACCAAGCAGGACAGGTGCAACCTGCGCTCCGGCCCGGGCACAAAGTACAAAGTCGTGGATACCGCTTTGAGGGGGGTTCCGTTCAAAGTGTTGCAGCGCAAAGGCCGCTGGCTATTCGTCCAGCATGCTGACGGCGACAAGGCCTGGATTCACAAATCGCTGGTCTGGTAAACACTGGCATTTAGCTTGTCCCGAATCAAAATTCTGCAATAAGCCGAACAAAGCAACCCGTTTGGAATTTGATCGGCTAGGGGAATTTGTTTGCTATTTGAGTTTTGTAATCCGGGATTTCACTACGACCATCTTCGGCAGCATGGGTGAATATAAGACAATGGGTGTTTTTGAAATTCTAAATCCCAAACGGAAGCTTATTGTTGGTGTGGGTTCGGCCCTGGTCGATATTCTGGCCCACGAGGACGACGCGTTCCTTGAAAAACACGGGGCGGCCAAGGGCGGCATGCTTCTGGTGGATAAACCATTCATCGAATCGATGCTTGAACTGACGTCCGGCAAAACGGTCCTGGTGCCCGGCGGTTCGGCCTGCAACACCACCGTTGGTGTCGGTAAACTGGGGGGGTGTGCGCGGTTTGTCGGCAAATGCGGCAGCGATGAACTGGCCCGTTTTTTCAAATCTGATCTTTTAAAACAGAACGTTGAACCGGCCCTTTTTAAATCCGCTTCCCCGACCGGGCGGGTCCTGTCAATCATTACCCCGGATGCCCAGCGCTCCATGTTCACCTATCTGGGCGCATCATCGGAAACCCAGCCGGTAGAGCTGACCAACGGCTGTTTCGATGGCGCCGCCATTGTCCACATCGAAGGCTATCTGTTGTTTAATCCGGATCTTATCATGGCCGCCGTAAAAACAGCCAAACAGTCCGGGGCCTTAATATCTCTGGATCTGGCCAGCTACACGGTCGTTGAAGAGTCCCGGGAGCTGCTGGATCAAATAATTACCGATTATGTAGATATCGCCATTGCCAACGGGGATGAGGCCACGGCCTTTACCGGCAAGACGGATGAACAGCAAGCCCTGGCAGCCCTGTCCGATAAAGTCGACATTGCCGTGCTGAATGTGGGAAAACGGGGCAGCTACATTGCGTGCCACAAACACACCGTGCATGTGAAGGCGCTGGGCGATGGCAATGTGGTGGATACGACCGGCGCCGGAGATCTGTGGGCGGCCGGATTCCTGTTTGGCCTGGTCAGCGGGTTCTCGGTTGAACACAGCGGCGCAATCGGAGCGCATTGCGGCTATGAAGTGTGTCAGGTCATCGGTGCCGCGATCCCGGATGAAGGCTGGCAACGCATTAAAAAAATAATCTGATGCACCAGGGATGGAAACTGTTTTTTGCAGTTTGAATCCGGCTGGTGTTCAAATATTAGGAGGTGAGATGGCTAAAAAAAAATTAACCCGTAAGGAATTGTTGAAAGAGCCGGACGAGTTTCTCACGATTTCCTCGCGACTGTTTGGCCTGGCTCTGGATTATAAGTACCACCTGGCCGGTGCTCTGGCAGTGATCCTGGCCATTGTGGCGGTTTTTACGCTGGTACGCTACTACAGCGCCAAAACTGCCCAGGATGCTTTTGCCATGCTGCAACAAAACCGCAGCAACTATGAATCGGCACTAAAAGACAACGGACCGCAGGAAGCCTACCGGCAGGTTCAAGCGGAATTTGAAAAACTGTTGGATGAATATGGCGGCAAACAGGCCGGCAAACTGGGCCGCCTGGTATATGGCCACATCAGCTATCGGGGTGGGGATGCAGAAAAAGCGATTAAGCTCTACCGTGAATCCCTCGACCAGTTTGTCGATCCGTATTTTAAGAATCAGGTATTAATCGGCCTGGGGTATGCTTACGAGGCTCAAAACAATCTGGCTGAAGCCGTTAAGTACTTTGAAATGGTCGACGGCACCGCCAATACGTTTCAGAAGGGCGAGGCACTTTACAATCTGGGACGCATATTTGCGGCTATGGGACAGGTGGAAAAAAGCGCGGCGGCTTACGAAAAAATACTGTCGGAAGATATCGATAGCATTTATGTTGATCTGGTCAAAGAACGCGCCGGCAGTTAGTCACTTCAGGTATCCGGGTGTTTCACTGCGATCAGGGGCTCTCTGAAGCATCAGCAACGCCAGCCCATGTACGAGCTATCGTAAAGAAAAAACATAAAAGCCTGTAATAAAGGCTCATCAAACGGTTTGATGAGCCTTATAAGGAGGAAACCAGATGTTTATTTCTGGTGCTAAACAGAGATGCAATTTATTTGCCAACTTTACCTAAAAATGACTGCGATAATCACAGTGGCCATAACTCATTGATAAGTATGCTTTTTTATTTGACGCCCGGCTTTACATGCGGGTCTCTCCCCTGCTCATAAACCCGGTAACAGAATTGCAAAAGTTTAAAATTTTGAACCCCACTGGTCTATATCTTTATAAGCCTTTGAAATTATATCACTATTATTTTGATAGTGAAGTTTAAAATTTTGAACCCTGCCCGAATCACCCATGCACTTTTTATTCAAGCTGCTGTAATTTTTACACTATAGTCACATTCACTGTTTTGAACCGATGTCCAGATTGAATTTTTTAATTTTCTGATTCAACCCGCTTTTACCAATTCCCAGAAGCTCGGCTGCTCTGGATTGTACATTGCCTGCCATTTTCAAGGCCCTTTCAATCATGGCCTTTTCAATCATGGCCAGCGTCTCGTACAATCTGGCATTTTCCGGAATTGTTTCCAGATAGAGCGTGTTGTGAATACTTTCACGAAAATTCTTTGGCAAATCAGATACCTGTATTTTATCGCCGGGGCTGAGAATCATGACCCGCTCAATCAGGTTTTCCAGCTCACGCACATTGCCGGGCCATTTGTACTCATACAGCAAGCGCTCGACATCCTGATCGATGCCGGTTACCGGCGTGGCGGATTTTCGTTCCGCGGCATATTTTTTTAAAAATCGAACCACCAGCAACCGGATGTCTTCAGGGCGCTGTTTAAGGGGCGGCAACAGGATATGCACCACATTCAAGCGATAAAACAGGTCTTCTCGGAAACGTCCTTTCTGCATTTCCTCTTTTAAATTTCGATTCGTGGCGGCAATAATGCGGATATTGACGGAAATCGGCTTGATGCCGCCAACCCGCTCGAAAACCTTTTCCTGCAAAACCCGCAGCAGTTTCACCTGCAGCCCCGGTGACAGCTCTCCGATCTCGTCCAGAAAAAGGGTACCGTCGTCGGCCAGTTCAAAGCGACCTTTCTTACTGGCCACAGCGCCGGTAAAAGCCCCTTTTTCATGTCCGAACAATTCGCTCTCCAGCAAATTTTCAGCCAAAGCAGAACAGTTAACGGCGATGAACGGGCTGTTTCGCCGCGGGCTGTTAAAATGGATTGATTTGGCCACAAGCTCCTTGCCGGTGCCACTTTCACCTTCAATCAGAACGGTGGCATTGGTCGGCGCAACTTTTCGGATGGTGTCGAAGACATCCTGCATGGCCTTACTTTTACCGATGATGTTACCGAAACTGTACTGCGAAGAGACCGCACTGCGCAGACGCCGGTTTTCTTTCACCACCCGGAACATCGAAATGGCTTTGTTGACATAGATCACCAGGCGCTCATTATCGAAAGGTTTGAGAATATAACTGAATGCTCCCTTTTCCATCGCTTCAACTGCTTTTTCAACTGAACCGTGGGCTGTCATCATGATGACTGGCAGTTCTGCGTCCTCGGCTTTTATCTTTTCCAGCAGCTTGATGCCGTCCATCCGGGGCATGCGCATGTCGGTCAGCACCAGGTCGACATCAGAACCTTTGACGATTTCCAGTGCTTCCTGGCCACTGTTGGTCGTGATGACTTCGAAGCCTTCTTCCTCCAGGACCGCCCCGAGAATGAGCGGATAGTTTTTTTCATCATCGACAACCAGAATGGTTTCCATCAGTTAGCTCCCTTTATGACAGGCAAATCGATTTTGACCTGAGCGCCGCCATCCGACCGATTTCCAATTAGAATGCGGCCGCCATGGGATTCAATTATATTTTTAACGATGATCAGTCCGAGCCCGGTGCCTTTTTCTTTGGTTGTGAAAAACGGATCCCAGATTTTATCCAGCAAATCCTCGCTGATACCCATGCCTCGGTCCTGAAAAAGCACGCTGACCCTGTCATCGCCGGATGTCACCCTGATGTTGATCTTCCCTCCGCCGGGCATGGCCTGGATCGAATTGATCAGGATGTTTAAAAAAGCCTGATACAGCATGGCCGAATCGCCCATGATCTCCGTCAGCCCCGGGTCATAGTCCTGCTCAACGTCACAACCGGCCTCGTGCAACTGCGTCGACAGGTAGCTGATGTTCTTCTCAACGATCTCTTCGATCCGGCAGGGCATCAGTTCGGGGCTTTTAGGCCTGGCATAATTCAGAAAATCGGTGATAATGGTGTTCAGGCGACTCGATTCCTCGACGATGATATCCGGAATGGTGTTGGAAGGGTCAATACCGGTCACCTTTTTTTTCAACAGTTCGGCCGAACTGCGAATAATGCCCAGGGGGTTTCGAATCTCGTGCGAGACGCTGGCCACCATTTCTCCCAGCGAAGAAAGATGCTCGGCGCGGGCCAGCTGCTCTTTGAGCCGCAATCTTTCCCGGGCCCGCTTCTCGATGATATTTTCACCGCGTTTGACCACAAAGATCATCACCAGCAATAGCACGAACATCACCAGGGTACTGGTGCTGATGACCAGTATCTGGAACCTGAAAATCGTCCGATATTCATCCGATAGATCCTGTTCGATTTCGACCACCCCGAGCACCGGACCGGTTATCCGCGACAGGGGTCTTTCAGCCCGCAGCGGCGCAAAGGTGATGATACGACTTTTTTTGGGAATGCCCAGCACGATTTGTAAAAAATTTCCCCGTTGTATTTGTTTGGATACCACTTCTCCGACCAGTGCCTTTTTATAGGCGGTTCCACCCAGATTCTTTTTACCGACCAATTCATTATTGAAGCTGTATGAAATCACGTTATTCAAATCGTAAATATTGACCATATCGATCTTAAAGCTATGCAGCGTGGTGCGGACCACCTTGTCCAGACGTTCGAACTGCTCTCTCTGGCGCAACTGGATTTTTCCATATTTCAAGACAATCGGAATGGTAAATTGCATAAAGACCTGGTGGTTCAGGTTCTCCAGCAACAATAGGGCATAATCCTCACTTTTCTGCCGCTGCATGGCGCGCGCCCAGTGGGTGTTGAGCATCGAAAGAACGATCGTGCCCGCAAAAATTACAATGAGGCTGGAAAAGGTAAAATACTTGACCAACCTGAATGGTTTGGTCTTTTCTTCGACCGGTTTTATATCCATCAATTCACCAATCCAGGATTAATTTGTTGAGAAATTAGCATGTTCGGATGGATATTACAAATGGTGACCCACCGCTGCCAGGATATCGTCAACCCAATATAATCAATTCAGGCGGGACCCAAATTCACCTCCCGCAACATCGCAATCTCACCGGGACCGCAATCGGTATTCTGTGTACCCTGGCGTCTTTGCCTGGGAAATGGATAATTATTTGCACTTGAGGCCGTTTCAAGGTGATAAATACAGGAATGACATAGACATAATGGCACGGCTCTTGAACGGCTGTAAATTTAACGCTAAATGTTTCCGCCGGCAAGCCGATAATAGTAGATATTTGGCCATCATGGTCAACATGATTTTGACACTGGGGTTAAAAGTTTGACACAACAGTCGATTCGCATCCGAAGGTACTCAAAGAAACTGGGTGTGAATATAGCAAAGGTAATTTAAAGTAATACATTTCATCGATCAAGATATTGGTATTACTTTTAAGCGGATCACAACATGATGTAACTAATTATAATTATATATAATTATATTGACTAATGCTTTAATTAATAGTAATGTAGTGCAATCATTATGAAAATTCAAATTGCTATTATTCCGACACCAGCCTTTTTAGATCACCGTATTGACTGATGGAAGAGCAAAGTCAATGAGTAAGAATGCCCTGAAGCAAACCAGAGAAGCGCTAATGATGAGCAAAGCCGAACTTGCCCGCGCTGCAAAAGTATCGCCCATTACGATTAGCCGAATTGAGAACGGTCTGCCCTGCCGCGTGGAAACAAAACGCAAAATTATTCTGGCGCTGGGAATGGATCTGTCTGAAAAACTAAAAATATTCAAGGACTGAGAAAAGATATGCTGTTAGGTAAGAAAGACCATCTGGTCGGTCTCGATATCGGCTCACGAACCATAAAAGCAGCCGAGATGGTTGAGTCCAAAAAGGGACGCAGTGTCAGGCGCTTCGGTATGACTGACATTGCCCCCGGCTTGATCGAAGACGGCAGCATCAATGATCCGGAAACGGTGGCGGAATCGATCCGCCAGCTATTCAAGATATACAATTTAAAAGAGCAAAACGTGGCCATATCCATCGGCGGATATTCCGTTATTGTAAAAAAAATCAGTGTCCAAACGATGGAAGAAGAAAAGCTTCAAGAAAGCATTTCCTTTGAAGCTGAACAGTACATCCCTTTTGACATCAAGGACGTCAATCTTGACTTTCAGATTCTGGGGCCCAATGAAACCAACCCCAATCAGATGAATGTCTTCCTGGTTGCAGCTAAAAAAGAAATGGTCAATGATTACATCAATCTGGTGAACCTGGCCGGCCTGAACCCATGCATCATTGATGTCGAAGCATTTGCGCTGCAAAATGTGTTTGAAATCAATTATGATATTAAGGACGAAAACGTGGCCCTGATCGATATCGGCGCCAGTAAGACATCGCTGAATATTCTAAAGGGCAATTCGTCGGTATTCATGCGGGATGTGTCCCTGGGTTGCGGGCAGATCAATCAGAAAATTACCTCTCTGGTAGATTGCTCCTTTGAAGAGTCCGAAGCCATCAAACTGGGCGATGAACCCGATAAGCTTCCGGAGGAAGATTTGAAAGAGATCATAACCGGCGTGGTTTCGGATTGGTGCACTGAAATACGACGCGCGCTCGATTTTTTCTATTCGACCTATCCGGACGATCAGATCAAACGCATCATGTTGAGCGGCGGCGGCGGAAATATATCCGAATTTCGCGATCTGTTGGCAGCCGAGGCGTCGGCCGAGGTTGAAACGATTAATCCTTTCAACAATTTTTCCATCGACAGCAATCTGGATCCGGCTTTCCTGAATCGCTTTGCGCCGCAGGCAGCAATTTGCATGGGTCTGGCAGTCAGAAGGATTGATGACAAATGATACGCATCAATTTACTCCCATTTCGAGCAGCACGAAAGAAAGAAAATATACGCCGCCAGGTGTCGGTCTTCTTCCTTTCAATCTTTTTGGTTCTCATTACACTGGTGTATTATAATTTTAGTCTGGGCGGCCAAATAAAAAAACTGAAAGCCGATATCGATGAAACTCAGACCGAAGTCCAAAAATACAAAAAAATCACCAATAAAATCGCAGATATTAAAAAGAAACTGGCAATTCTGAAGAAAAAAACCGACGTTATCAAAAAGCTTGAAAAGAATCGCTTCGAACCGGTTATTATGATGGATACCATGTCCGACAAAACCATTGCCAAACGGATGTGGTTTACGACCTTTTCATCCAAGGGCAGTTCGATTGTGATCAAAGGCGTCGCTTTGGATGAAAAAACCATCGCCGATTTCATGACCCGTCTTGAAACGACCGGACAATACGCGTCGATTAACCTGAAAACCATTAAGAAAAAAGTAGTCAAAGGATCGAGCTTGAGATCCTTCCAGCTGGTTTGCAAAAAACCGGTAGCCAAAAAAAGCAAGAAGAAAAAAAGGAAGAAAAAAAGGAAATAATGAACAAGCCTGAAATATCATTGGGAGCGATAGAGCCGTTTTTTGAAAAGCTCGAAAAGTTGAACAAGGTGCACCGGATACTGATCTGCAGCGGGGTGCTGGTGCTGATGGTCGGCCTTTTCGTATATCTGGCTTTCCTGCCTAAACGGGCTGACATAAAGAAACACACAGCAAAATTGGAAAGTCTTGAAAAAGAACTCAGTGTTGCCAAACGTAATGCTAAGGACTTGAAAACATTTCAAAAGAAGATCAGTGCGGCCGAAAGCCAGTTTAAAATCGTGATGCGGTCGCTGCCGGAGAAAAAAGAAATTCCATCCTTGCTGGAAAGTATTTCCCAATCAGGTCGTGATTCCGGTCTCGAAATTCAGCTCTTTCAGCCGCTGAATGAAAAGCGCAAGGATTTTTATGCGGAAATACCGGTTTCCATGCGGGTGCAGGGAAAATACCACAATACGGTTCTTTTCTTTGACCGGGTGGCAAGACTGTCGCGAGTGGTCAATTTAAAGGATATTGCCATGAAACCCACAAAGGGCGGTAAACTGACGACTTCGTGCAAGGCGGTCACCTATAAGTTTGTCCAACCCAAGAAAAAAAAGAAAAAGAAAAAGAAAAAATCGAAACGTCGAAAATGATAAAGCAATCAAAAATTATCATCGTTTTCTCGGCCTGTGTGTTTTCTTTAACAGCCTTCTGGTCGTGTGACAGTAAAAAAGAGCCACCGCCAAAGGCGATCGTTATAAAGAAGAAAATCGTGACCCGGGCGTCGCAGAAAACCAGGTCCAGGACCGGTCGCCAGGTGGCGGCGCGATCGAAAAAGGCCCGGATGCAACCCAAGGCCGATATCGCCAAAACCGCTGCACCGGCCCGTGTTGCCCGCAAACCGGCTGTGAAATCTTCAGCCGCGGTCAAACCGGCGGCAGCGCCACCGGTGGCTTCAAAACCAGTCAAGTCCGGGCCCGCGGCCGCAGCACCGGATCCTGCCAAATCGGCGCCCCGGCAGATTGCTTCAGCATCGGATTCGACTAACAGGTCGGCTTTTAAATCAAAATCCGACATTGCCGTGGCCGCCAAAAGTCCGTCTCAAAAGCCGACCGTTGCACAGAACAAACCCGAAGTACAACCGGAAAAAGTGCCGGCCGTCAAACCCAGGACCACCAGCGGTGCCCGGAAAGTTGCGGCCAACAGGCAAAAACCGGTCACCCGAACCCGAAAAGCAAAACCGCCGCCAGAGCCGATCAAAGAGGACCCCAAAGCCAAAGGCGAAACGCCGGCACCGTACAATCCAATCGGCAAACTCAACCCGTTTGAACCATTGTTCAAAGACCAGCCGGCAGTTCCGGCAAGCAAGCAGGTACGTAAAAAACGGGTGCCGCGCACGCCGCTGGAAAGAATCGCATTGAGCCAGCTCAAACTGACAGGCATCATACAGGCATCGAGCGGTAACCGGGCCCTTGTTCAGGAAGCATCCGGTAAAGGCTATATTATAAAAAGAGGAACCTATATCGGTTTGAATGCCGGCAAGGTCACCGAGATCCGCGGGGACGTTGTCATAATCGAGGAAGAGATAGAAAACGTACTGGGAAAGGTTTCAACGCGTAGAAAACAGCTCAAACTTCCCAAACCTCCCGGAGAGTAGAGGTATGTTAAAATTGCTGGAAATCATTAGAAAAGCGGCACCCAAAGGTGTCATCCTGATTGCGGTACTTGCAATGCTGGCAGGCTGTGCAACAAGCCCGACCGGTCGGCCGCAAGGTGAAACGGCCGTGCCGGAAATCAAACAAATAACCGGTATTTCGACTGCAGAAGACAATATGGCCTACCAGGTCATAATTCAGGGCAATCAGCAGTTGACCTATACTTCGGTCAAGCAGAACCTGCCGCTGGGCGTCCTGTTTTACTTTCCGGAAACCGGGATTGACCGCAACGTGTCGTCTGTTCTGACGCCGAACAACGACGTGATCGAATCTGTTGATACAGCCCTTCTTGATAACCAACAGCAGATGACACGGGTAATGATTTCCCTGAAACAGGATATTCCGTATGACGTTGCGCCGGAAGGTACGGGAATAAAGATCTTCTTTCCCAAACCCGACGGAACCCGTGTGGATACAGGATCCGAACCCGAACCATTTGCACCGCAGGTTCCGGCGGGCGTGGCGGCTTCTGCCATGGCAGCCGAAGATGTTGAACCGTCACCGGCTGCCCGATTGAAACCGGCCAGCCAGTTTAAATCGGTTTTTGTCACAAAATTCGAAGACCATCTGCAGATCAATATCAATGCCGACGGTGCCATTGAGAATTACAAGGCTTTCACCATCGGCCAGCCGGCCCGGATCGTATTTGATTTGCAGGGCCTGACAAGTCCTTATAAACAGCAACAGGTCATACCGGTAAAATCACCTTATGTAAAACAGATCAGGCATTTCGGCTATCCGGAAAAAGTACGCCTGGTGGTGGAGACCGAAGATATCTATTTAAAATCCTATACGGCCAATCCGGTGAACGGCGGATTGGTTATTCAGGTCGGAACAAAGTCAGCCGCGATGGTCGAGCCGTCGCCAGCTCCCGTTAAACCGGCACCGGTGGTGGCCACTGCGGCGGCAACGACTGCGGCCGTTGCCTCCAAACCGGCCTGGATCAACCGGATTGATTTTTTCAGCCAGGAAGAAGGCCGGTCCACAATTATCATCGGCACCACGCGACCGGTAAAATATGACCTGGAAAAAGCCACCGACAGGCTGCTCCAGCTGAAACTATACGACACCAACCTGCCGCGCTATCGCCAGCGGCCTCTGATAACAACGCGGTTTGAAAGTGCGGTCAATCGCATCACCCCGATTCAGAAACCGGCTATGAAAAACGCTTCGATCATTGCCATCGAATTACGTGAGGCGGTGGCCTACAACGTGGAAGAAAAAGGCGATCAGTTGCTGGTTCGCTTTGAACCCTCGTCCATTCCGCCCAAACCAATGGACCAGGCTGATCTGCCGGACTGGAAAAAAGTAATGGCCCAGGCCGGTGTTTCTGAAACGGTGGTCGTTGAAGAAAAAATCGTTACTGAAACAGCGCCCCAGGCTAAAGAATCCATGCCACCGGCAGCCAGAGCAGCCGAGAAACAGCCGGTAGCGATACCGCTGCCGCCGGTGGTGGCCGAAGTCCAAGAGACCCTCCAGGTGCCGCCGGCACCGCCGCAGCCACTGCCGATTGCCCAGACGATGCGGGCATCTTCTCTGGACATGATCGCTGCCGGGCAGCAGCCCAATCGTTATACCGGTGAAAAGATCGCCCTCGATTTTTACGAAACCGACATCAAGAATGTCTTCCGCATCATTCGCGAAATCAGCGGCAAAAACTTTGCCATCGATAAAAACGTCAAAGGCAATGTCACCCTGACCCTGGAAAAGCCCGTACCCTGGGATCAGGTTCTCGATCTGGTGCTCAAAATGAACGGACTCGGCATGGCGATGGAAGGCGATATTGTCCGAATCGCTACCCTGTCGAACCTGACCAAAGAGGCTGCCGCGCGGCGCGCCCAGATCGCCTCCCTGCAAAAGTCAAAGCAGGTTGAAAAATCATTGGAGCCCGTGGTCACTAAATACATTTCGGTTAACTATTCGAATGCCAGAAGCGAAATCCTGCCCCACGTCAATAAAGCGCTGACCCCAAACCGGGGAAGCATCACCGTTGATCAGCGCAATAACCAGATTATCGTGACGGATGTGGCCGAAGTGGTAGAGCGGGTCGAACAGATCATACGTCAAATCGACACGGTGACACCCCAGGTGATCATCGAAGCCAAAGTCGTGGAGGTAAACCGGGAATTTTCCCAGGAAGTCGGAATCGAGTGGGGGGGGCAATTCGGTCCCTGGTCCAGCACGCAGACCGGCCTGAGCGGCGAGCTGGGCGCGGATGTGTCGATGAACTTTCCCGCGGCCGGCGCCGGCTCTACGGTTGGCATCAGCTTTCAGAAGCTGACCGGCACACCGATTACCCTGAATGCCACCCTGAATGCCATCGAAGCCAAACAGGAAGGCCGGATCATCACGGCACCCAAAATTGTAACCCTGGACAATAAAAAGGCGGTAATCAAGCAGGGCGTTGAATTCCCGTATCTGGAGCGCGATGCTTCCGGTAACGCCACGGTCAAATTCAAAAACATCGACCTGTTGCTGGATGTCACCCCGATTGTCACACCGGACGACCGGATATTGATGAAAATCCTGATTACCAAAAACGATATCGGAACGATCGTATCCGGGGTACCGTCGCTGAACACCAATGAAGCCCAGACCGAACTGCTGGTCAATGACGGAGATACCATCGTAATCGGCGGTATAATCAAAACCAACGTACAAAAAAGCAACCAGGGCTGGCCGGGGCTCAAGGACGTGCCGCTGCTTGGCTGGCTTTTCAAGACCCAGGGCATGACCGACAACACCAATGAATTACTGATTTTCATCACCCCGAGAATCGTCCAGCTCGAACAACGCAATCAGTCCTAAACTATAAAAGCCCAAAATAAAAAAGGCCCGCCGAAATATTCCGGCGGGCCTTTTTTATTTTTAGGCTAACGGAACTTGCTCAGCTTGACCAGATACTTTTTGGATCGTTTTCCGCGGCGTGTATCCGGTGCCAGCTGCACAACTCTTTCAAATGCGGCCCGGGCCTGTCGGTAGTCACGCACTTTCATGTAAGTCAATCCCAGATCATAATAAGCTTCGGCAAATTCCGGAGCGGCTTCGATCGCACTGCGGTAAGCGGCGATGGCTTCATCATATCTTCCCATGGCCGTATAGGTTCGTCCCAGGCCGCGCAAGGCGACATAATAGTTGGATTCGATATCCAGGGCATCCAGATAATAACGCTCGGAGAGTTTGTAATCTTTTTTCTTGTAGTAGGCATATCCCAGATTGGCCATCGGAAAGTGCGGTGTGCCGTATAACAGATCACCGGTCAGCTCTTTAAATAACGGGATGGCCGCGTCGTATTTGCCCATATTCAGGTAAACAACCCCCAGATTATTTTTGGCCGGTGCATAATCAGGTTTAAGCCTGACTGCTTTTTCGAAATGCATGGCCGATTCGGCATAACGCTTTTTGGCCAGATAGACCAGCCCGAGGTAGTTTTGCAGAAAATGATCCCTGGAATATAGCCTGTCAGCTTCGAGCAACTGCCTCAGAGCCATGGTGTGCTCCCCGGCCAGATAATATTCTTTGCCAAGTTCGCGCAGCGCTCTCTCCTGTTCGATTTTTTTTTGGGTACTGGTACAGCCGGCGCTAAAAAGCAAACACAAGATTAAAACCAGGCTAAATTTGCGGGAAAGTGTCATGATTTGAAAACCTCAAAATTCGATTTGCGGACGTGAGATGCCTGGCTTCAATCGGTCAGCCCCAGCGTTGTGGCAATTTCCTCGGAAACCCGTTTTACGAAACGCTTCATTTCTGTCGGGTTTAGCTGTTTACCGGGAATCGGCCATCGATCCAGATCCTTGGGCCGTATATACAGCGGCACATTGATCAGATCCGGTCGAGAGACAATTGCGAATTCATCCTCTAAGTTTCGGGCAAAGTACCTATCCTGGAAACCGGAAAATTTCAGGGCATGGGCGGTGGAATCGAGTACGGCAATCTCGTTGCTGTCCACAAGCTCCTGTTTGCAGGCCTCCATGAGCCCGGCCAGCGACTCTCCGCCATGGGTGCAGACGATATGACCGTTGCGATTGGCCACCAGTTGCCAGTCCATGATGCTCTGCTCGGTGACCTCGACAAAAAAGACCCGCTGTTGGCCGGCCAGATGATTGTAACGTTCAACCAGACGAATAACCCTCGGCATGGAGACCGGATTGCCGATCATGGCGGCCTGGGCCACGCTGGGCTTCACGGTAACAGGCTCAAACGGTCGCCTGGATGGATCGGATTGGCGATAGTAACGGTAAACCGGGTTGGCATGCCGGGATTGCACACCGATTAATTTTGGCAGATCTTCGATAATACCGGTGTCAAAAAATTTAATGAATCCGTTCATCACCGCCGTAATATTGCCCGCATTACCGATGGGAAGCACAACGATCTTGCCGTTCAGTTCATATTCAAATTCCTGCGCAATTTCATACGAGTACGACTCCTGGCCAAGAATCCGCCAGGCGTTTTTGCTGTTAAGCAGAGCCACCGCATAGCGTTCGGAAAGATACTCGACCACCTGCATGCAATCGTCAAACACGCCCGGAATTTCAAACACCGTAGCACCGCTGCCCAGCGGTTGGGACAATTGCTGAGGCGTGACTTTTTTATGCGGCAGCAGAACAGCCGATTTGACATGCGGTTTTAGATAGGCGGCATACAGGGCGGCAGCCGCTGATGTGTCACCGGTCGAGGCGCATATCACCAGAACATCTTCGACCACTCCTTGTCGGATAAGATGGTGAATGTAGCTCAGCGCGCTGGCCATGCCCCTGTCTTTGAAGGAAGCGCTGGGATTCTGGCCGTCATTTTTGAAATAAAACTTTAGCCCGACCTGCTCCTGCAGCGTCACATTGGCTTCCACAATGGGGGTGTGGCCCTCACCCAGATAGATGATCGATTCCAGTGGTACAACCGATCCGATAAATTCATGATAGCGGTATATGCCTTTTAGGGCCGGGGTACGCAGCAATTTCCGGTAATCAAGAATCCTGTGCCAAAGGTCAGCGGGTATCTTCTTCAAACGATCAAATTGTTCATCGAATAGCAGCATCACCTGGCCGCATGCCGGACAGGTGTAAAGCAGCTTTTCGATCCCAAATACCTGCCGGCAGCCGAGACAGCGGTACTTTAATTGCCCCGCCGGCCGGGGGATTAGATACGGCCTGATCTCCCTGGGGAAGTCTTCAAGTTTCACGGCTGTAGTTTATCCAGACCCGTCAAATACGGTGTCAATGCCCTTGGGATCGATACCGAACCGTCGTGCTGTTGATAGTTTTCCAGTATGGCAGCTACGGTGCGACCCACTGCCAGTCCCGAACCGTTTAAAGTATGCACCAGCTCAGTGCCTTTTTTACCTTTTCTTTTGAAGCGGATATTGGCGCGACGGGCTTGAAAATCTTCAAAATTTGAGCAGGAAGAGATTTCGCGATAGACCCCCTGCGCAGGCATCCAGACTTCTATGTCATAGGTCTTGGCCGATGAAAACCCAAGATCGCCGGTACACAAATTCACGACCCGGTAAGGCAGTTCAAGTCTTATCAGAATTTCCTCGGCGTTATTGAGCAACGTTTCCAATTCGTCATAGGAAGTTTCCGGATGGCTGAATTTGACCAGTTCAACTTTGTTAAACTGGTGCTGCCGGATCAATCCCCGGGTATCCTTGCCATAGGAGCCGGCCTCAGACCGGAAGCAGGGTGTATAGGCCGTATAACAGATCGGCAGCTGTTCTTCATTCAAAATTTCACCCTGGTGAATATTGGTAACCGGAACTTCTGCCGTCGGCACCAGATAATAGTCCCACCCTTTTAGTTTGAAAAGGTCTTCTTCAAATTTGGGAAGCTGGCCGGTATGGGTCATGCTCTGGCGATTGACGATAAACGGCGGCAGGACTTCGGTATAATGATGCTCGGTGGTATGGATATCCAGCATGAAGTTGATCAGCGCTCTTTCAAGTCTGGCGCCGGCGCCAATGTAAAGGGGAAACCGCGCACCGGTTATTTTGGCTGCGCGCTCAAAATCAAAGACACCCAACCGCGCACCGATGTCCCAGTGGGCATCGGGCTCAAATTCAAAACGGGGCAGCTCGCCGACTGTCTTGAGCAGGGTATTGGCGGATTCGTCCCGGCCCAGGGGAACCGTCGGGTGCGGCAGATTGGGTATGCCCATCAATATTTCCTGGACGGCATCGCCAACTTCGCTGAGCGCTTTGTCCAGCGCTTTGACCTTTGCAGAAACGTCCCGCATTTCACCAACCAGTTGATCTGCATTCTCACCGCTCTTTTTAAGTACCGCGATCTGATCTGAAACAACATTACGGTGATGCCGCAGTGCTTCCAACTCAATCAAGATTTCTCTGCGCTGCCGGTCACGCCGGACGAAAGAATCGATGTCCACATCCGTATGGCGTGCAGCCAGGGCATCTTTTATCCGTTCCAGATTCTGGCGAACAAACTTGATTTCCAGCATTAGGATTCCTATAATTCAATTATGTTTTTTAAGAATTTCGGTGGTTTCTTGATTCTACCGCACAGCTAAACCGTGATAGCAAGCGCATTCTGCCTCCGCCAGCGCCGGAAATGCAGGATTGGCCTCAACTTTGGATGGTATTTGGCAAATTTTTTCAATTATCACGGGGGCAATAAATAGTCAATGTTTATTGATCATTGACAAAACAGACCATTTGCGTATATTACCTCCCGCAAACCAGTTATGGGAGAGGGTACATGGAAGAAGTTCAAAAAACAAAGGCCGACATTCGGACTGAGATTGCAAACATGATCGACGGATTGCCTCAAGAAACCGTCCAGGAGAAAACAAAAGAAATTGAAAACCGGCTTTTCGAGTTTGCCAATTTCTTGGAATCTAAAATTGCACTGTTGTATATCAGCACCAACTGTGAAGTTGAATCTGAAAATATTCTGCAACGCGCATACGATCGCAACAAAATCGTCGTTCTTCCGATAATTGATGCCGAATCGTCAGATTTCAATCTTTACAAAATCGATGATATTATAAAAGATTTGAAAACCGGAGCGGCAGGAATCCTGCAGCCGGATCCGCAAAGATGCCGAATCGTACCGCTCGAGTGCATTGACATCGCCATTATTCCAGGAATCGCATTCGATGAAAAAGGCGGCCGAATAGGGCCCGGAAACGGCTATTATGACCGCTTGATTCCCAAACTGCCCATCACTACCCGCAAGGTCGCCCTGGCTTTGGACGCTCAGGTTATTGCTCAGGTTCCGACCGAGTCCCATGACAAACACGTCGACATCATCATCACTGAAAAACGGATCATTTACAAAATATAATTCCGGCCTGAAATGAATACAGATTCGAAGAAATTCGGGCGTCTGCGTGCGGAGATGGTCCGAAAGCAAATCGAAGCACGCGGTATCTCAGATCGCAGCGTACTGGCTGCGATGGGCAAAGTCCCGCGGCACATGTTTGTCAGTGAAGCCTTGATGGATCAGGCTTATGGCGATTTTCCACTTCCCATTGGAGAGCAGCAAACCATTTCGCAACCGTTTATTGTGGCTGAAATGACCCAGGCGCTGCAGATCAAAAGCGAAGACCGTGTGCTGGAAATCGGTACCGGGTCCGGTTACCAGGCCGCCATACTGGCCGAAATTGCTTTTCGAGTATACACCATCGAACGCATCCATTCACTGCTTATCAGAGCCCGCACGCTGTTCGACCGGCTGCAGTATCACAATATCGTTACGCGCCTGTCTGACGGCACCACCGGCTGGCTGGATGAAAGTCCTTTCGACGCGATCATCGTTACAGCCGGATCACCGAAGATACCCGATACCCTGATAAACCAACTGGCCGTTGGCGGAAGAATGGTCGTGCCGGTTGGCGACCAGCACTCGCAAGAATTAATCAAAATGACCAAAGACCAAACCGGTATCCATCAAATCAGCCTGGGTGGCTGTCGTTTTGTAAAACTGATCGGCGAGCACGGGTGGGGTGAATCTTAAATGCTGCGCAGGCTCTATGATTGGATCCTTCACTGGGCTGAAACACCCTACGGTACCTGGGCCCTGTTTCTGCTGGCCTTTGCCGAATCGTCTTTTTTCCCAATCCCACCGGATGTATTGCTAATCGCCCTGGCCATTGCCATTCCGCCCAAAGCGCTCAAATATGCCCTGATTTGCTCGGCCGGATCGGTCCTGGGGGGTTGTTTTGGTTACTTGATCGGTTGGCAGTTCATGGCCGGCGTCGGTGACAGCATCATCGAATTTTATCATCTTACCGAAAAATGGGTCTATATCGAAAACCTTTACCGCCAGTATGATGCCTGGGCCATCGCCATCGCCGGTTTTACGCCGATCCCCTACAAGCTGTTCACCATTTCGGCCGGCGCTTTTAAAATCAACTTTGCCGTATTTGTTTTCGCTTCGGCTGTCTCGCGCTCAGCGCGCTTTTTTATCGTCGGTGGACTGATTTATCTCTTCGGTCCCAAAATCCAGTCTTTCATCGACAAGTACTTCGATATCCTCGCAGTTGCCTTTACCGTCCTGCTGGTAGCCGGATTTGTGGTGCTTAAGTACTTATTTTAAGTTTAGACGGTTTTGTCAGTTTGGGCAGTTAAAAGGGGTATTCCGGTTGGTAGTAGCGCCAACCGAATCCATTGTGTTGGGGGGCGTCAATGAAAATAATATCCAGGGCCCGTAGCAGTTGAACCTACCGGTCAAAGCCAAATTTTTGTTTAAGCTTCTGGTTGACAGTTGGCGAGACCATCCCGTCGATGTTGCCTCCGAAACGGGCCGCTTCTTTTATGATCGAGGAACTGGTGAAAATCCAGCGCAGGCCGGTCATCAGAAAAATGGTTTGAACGTCACGATTCAAGCTTCGATTCATCAGTGCCATCTGAAACTCATATTCGAAATCCGATACCGCGCGCATGCCACGCAGTATGGCGTGCGCATTTTTCTGGGCCGCATAATCGACCAGCAATCCGTCGAACGTGTCAATCTCTATACCATCAAGATGTCCCAGGCTCTGCTCGAGCATTTCGACACGTTCCTCAACGCTAAACAAAGACGCTTTGCCGGGGTTGTGCAGGATAGCGACAATGAGTTTATCGAACAGTTTCAGGGCGCGTTCAACAATATCCTGGTGTCCGTTGGTGACCGGATCGAAGGATCCCGGATATATGGCAATTCTTTTCATCAGCGTCTCCATCCATTTACAGCAAGCAGATAGGTTCGTGAAGCGGCTCAATTACAGCTGCGGTTTCTTTCGGTCAGGCCGGACCGACCTATAGCACACAAGTTAAAAACGAAACAAGGGTTTTTCCGTAACGGCGCTGATCGGCCGAACTGAATTCGGGCAGATCCGATGGAATCGGTTCCAGCAGCGAATGTTCGACGATAATCAGCGTGTGTGATGAAGTGATGCCTTGCCGGCTGAGGTGTGACAGTGCCGACCGGATTAAGCCTTGCCTGTAGGGCGGGTCCATAAAGATGATATCAAAACGTTTATCTGCCGAACCGATACAGTTTAAGTCACCGCTGATATCCCACCGGATAACCCGGGCGCTGCTTTCAAACCGGCAGACGCGAAGGTTTTTCTTGATGGTGGCAATGGCGGCCTGGTTCAGGTCGATAAATACCGCCTGCTGCGCCCCGCGGCTGAGTGCTTCGATGCCCAGAGCGCCGGTTCCCGCAAACAGGTCCAGAACTTTGGCCTGCGGCACGCGGCCGGCAACAATGTTGAAAATCGATTCCCGGATGCGGTCGGCGGTAGGCCGGATAGCATGCCCCTTAACCGGCGCCAGCTTTTTGCCGCGCATACTACCGGCGATGATACGCATATATCATATCCTGAAGCAAAAACTCGTTCAACTTCCGGTACAAACCATAACACTTAAAACTATATTAGATGGAGCGCAGCGACTCCTCGACTTTAGGCACTTTCCTGTGCGGCGTAGCTTTAGCGAAGACGTAAGTTCACTTTAGCGCACTTTAGGCACTTCTTTTAGATTCAGCGATCCAATTCCTTGATCTTTTTGTGCAGGTAGCTGCGGCCCACCCCTATCGCTTCGGCGGTTTTGGTAATGTTATTTTGATGCTTATCCAGTTTAGATTTGATAAATTCCTTTTCAAAGGCCTTTTTGGCTTTCTTCAGATCGTCGATGGACATGAATTCGGGACCTGCGAAAGGTCTGCCGGCGGCAGAACTCGGGTTATAAGGCCCGGGTAGATCATCGACATCGATCACCTCTTTCTGGACCATGATGACCAGGCGTTCGACAAGGTTCTTCAATTCTCTGACATTACCAGGCCAGTGATAGTGTTGCAGCAACTCTAAAGCCTCTTCGCTGACCCGTCTTTGCAGGCCCATGTTTTTCTCGGCATAGCTACCCAGAAAGGTCTCCACCAGCATCGGAATATCTTCCCGGCGCTCCATGAGGCTGGGCACGTAAATGGGTATGACGTTCAACCGATAGAACAGGTCTTCACGGAAATTGCCGTTTTCAATTTCCTGCTCCAGCCCTTTGTTGCTGGCCGCGATGACCCGCACGTCAACACTGAGGACCCGGCTGCCACCGGCTCGGTGAAATTTCTGTTCCTGTAGCACGCGCAATATTTTAGCCTGGGTTTTAAGACTCATATCGCCGATTTCATCCAGAAATATCGTCCCGTTGTTGGCCAGTTCGAACTTGCCCCGATTTTTAGTCGTGATGCCTGAAAAGACCCCCTTTTCATGCCCGAACAATTCACTTTCAATGAGCTCTTCGGGTATGGCGGCGCAATTAACGGTAATCAACGGGTGCGCGGCCCGATCGCTCAACTGGTGGATGGTACGCGCCACCAATTCCTTTCCGGTGCCGTTTTCCCCGGTAATTAGAATATAAGAATCGGTTGGTGCGGCCATGGCAATCTGCTTTCTGAGCTCCTGAATGGGCGCGCTGTTGCCATTGATGGAGTTCTTTTCAATCATCTTCTTGCGCAGATAACGGTTCTCTTCTTCCAGCCTTCTGAAATTGAGTGCATTATTTATGGCCACAATCACTTTGTCGATAAATAGCGGTTTTTCGATTAAATCGTATGCCCCCAGTTTAGTCGCTTTGACAGCCGTTTCAATGGTACCGTGTCCGGTGATGATGATGACCTGAATATAGGGATTGTCTTTTTTTATTTCTTTAAGTGTCTCAATGCCGTCAATACCCGGCATCCAGATATCGAGCAAAACCAGATCCGGTGACTCCTTGTCAATAATCTTCAATGCTTCATACCCGTTGGAGGCCGTAATTACCTCAAACCCTTCATCATTCAACAGACCGCCAAGTGACTGTAAAATCGAAGGTTCGTCATCTACGATCAAAATAGAAGGAAACATTATCATTTACTCCTTTGTATGTTCTCGCAAAGAACTGCAGCTGCGGTTGACAACGATTGGGGGGTTCAAAAAAAACACGCCTGGCCGCTGAAAACATCACGACAACGTTTCAACCGGCAGCTCTATCACAAACCGCGCGCCCTGGGGCAGGTTGTCTTCAAAACTGATTACCCCGTTGTGGTCCCCGACGATGGTGCTGACAATGGTCAGGCCCAGTCCCATGCCGGCTTTTTTGGTCGAAAAATTCGGCTCAAACAGGCGTGATTTATCTTCGTCGGAAATTCCACCGCCGTCATCGGTCACTTCGATGCGCGCTTTTTTTGAGTCTGGATTATGGGACAGATTGATCATAATATGCCCCTGGTTTTTAACGGCCGAAATGGCATTATCGATCAGGTTGATCATGGCCTGCTTCATCTGCTGTCGGTCCAGATTCAGGATTGGAAAATTATCGTTGATGCGCGTGCTGAACTGTATGTTCTCATGTCCTTCCTGATAAAGTGCGACCGTTTCTTCGATAATCTTAGGCAGTTGGCAGGGTTTGGGATTCGCGGCCGGAAACCGGGCAAACGTTGAAAATTCGTTCACCAGGTTGCGGATTAAGTCGACATGATCGATGATCATGCGGATACACTCTTCAAAAACCGGATCATCGATATGGGCCTGCCCAAATTTTCTGCTCAAACGCTGCGCCGACAGGATAATCGGCGTCAATGGATTTTTGACCTCATGGGCAATCCGTCGGGCCACCTCGCGCCAGGCCACCATCCGCTGTGCTTTCTCCAATTCGGTCAGGTCGTCAAAAACCATCACGATTCCCATGGGATTGCCGGTATCGTCTGTGAGGGCATTCACATGGACCAAAAAGCTGCGGGGGCGCCCCGCAATGGCCATTCTCAGGGGCAGCTGCACGGCATCGTCCTGAGAGCTGTTCAGATTTTTCACGATTTCTTTGGCCAGATGCACATATCTTCCGCCATCGAGCAGCTGCTTGTAACTCTTGTTCAATATGCTCTCGGCATTAAAATTGAGCATTTTTTCGGCCGAGGTATTGATCGTTGTAATATAGCCTTTGGCATCTAAAGTGATTACACCGGCAGAAACGTTTTTCAGTACGATTTCCATGTACTGCCGCCGTTCTTCGATCTCGGCATTTTGTTGCTGCAACATCAAAGCGGACAGCTCCAGCTGCTCTCTGCTGCTGCGCAAATCCCGGGTCATCCGGTTAAACGAATCCACGAGACTGCCGATCTCATCGTCGGCCACCATGTCAATGGTGAAGCCCAAATCGCCTTCGGCAACCCGGCGGGTGCCCTCGGCCAATTCTTTGATGGGAATACTGATGGATTTGGCCAGATAAAAGCCGAACCATATCGCACAGAAAAGAACCAGCAGCGCAACGATGGAAAGCACAATGTAATATGTATTCTGGATGGGCTGTTTAACAAGTTTGATCTGCTGGTACTCTTCAAAACCCCTCGAGATAGATTTCATGTTCTGAGCCATATCCGGTGGAATCAGCGTTGCCAGGACGATAAAGGCACTGGCTTCAGAAGCAGAAGCACCGAAGGGTACCGTTCCGATGGTGCGAATCAGCTCGCCTTTGGCTACAAATTCGGATGTTGACCAGACCTTCTCCGGCATGGCTGCTTCAATGAGTTGATCCGCCGATACGACCCTGAAAAAACGGTCTTCCATATCGGGTGCCAGGGCAAATGTCAGACGATTGGCATTGGTCGAATAGATTTCGACGGCCGTGATGTTAAATTCTCGCTGGACGATCTGAATGTAGCGTGAAAGGTTTTTGGTTTTGCCGGGTTCGAGCAGTTTTTTCCGGTTAATCTGATAGGCGACACGCTCCATTAAAAATCGATTATCCGCCTCAATGCGCTCATACACGCTGCGTCCGACCTGCAACGAATTTTCGAGGGCCTGCTCGACCGGAACATTAAACCAGAATTCGATGCTGGTGGTTATAAAATTAATCGCGAAAAAAAACAGGACAATGGTCGGCAGCAGGGACAGGGCAACGAATGCAACCACCAGTCGCGTGCGCAGCTTGGCCCCCATGACCTTGCGCTTGCGATCGTACAAAAGTTTGACCAGGTTTCGAAATACCAGAAAAATCAGCAGAATCAGAAGCAGCAGGTTGATGTTGATGAGGATAAACATCAACACGGTATTGGAGATAGGTATTTCGGCCCCGAATTGGATGATCCGGGTCTCGATGAACGTCATGACCGCCACAACGACAAGAATGACGAGGATCAATACGCCTTCGCGTTTGCGGCGCCGGCGTTCCAGCTGCGGATTATGCGAATCGTTAATATGGGGTTTGTGCTTTTTCATGCCTGAACACGGGCCGGACATGCCCGGAATTAAGTTTGTCCGATTGCCCGGCGGTTCTATTTAATAAATGAAGTCAATCGTATACCAATCCGTTTCAAAGTCCCAGAACGATACGAAAAACACCACGTAGTGAAGCGAAAATGGAAGTGTTATCTTGCTGACTTCGGCCATGGCGCGAATCTGGTATTGTCGCCCCTTGGTCAATCGTTTGAGCGGATAAATCCGCAAGCTGTCTATCTCGGTCATCAGACGCTGAGCCTCTTCAAAGGATTGCGTAACGACCGGTTCGGCCGGTTCGCGCTTGTCCCCGGAGCGTTTGACCGTATATTCCTTTTTCAGGTTATCGTATTTGACTGTGTGGGTCAGTTTCAAATCCGCAATTTCCCTGTCGAACCAAAGGTCACGGACCCGGTACAGTGAAATATAAAACGAAAATGTTGCCGGCACACCACTGGATATAGCTGTTTTTAATTTTTCACGGAATGCGCCGTCCAGGGTAAAGAACAGAAGCAGATCATCACGATTATTGGAGACGTTGATATTGGTCAGACGGGCTTCCTGGGCAAAAGCGGGAGCTTGAATAATTATTAAGATAACGATCAGTATCGATATCGTTGTTCTTTCAAACGTAAGCGCCATGTTTATTCAACTTGCGTCAAGAGTGTTTGGAAAGCCAGGTGGTGGTAAAAACCGATATTGAGCGATGTGGACCTGTATTGCCCATCATTCGGATGACATACATATTGGCTGCTGCGAGTATCCAACTCGCCCGCGCATGTTGTCTCTGGCATTAAAATTGATTACCCAAAAGCGGTAGGATCATGGGATTATAAGATTCCGCAATTACTTTATATAATGAAAACCCCGTTAAATGGCAAGTGATTTTGCCTGCTGCGCCTCAGCATCAAAAGCACTTTTTACCGTCCGGGTATCCCAGGAATCTTTTTGTGAAAAGAATTTTTCGAGGAAAGCATGATTGAAAGCATGACCGGATTTGTGGACGACCAGATGTCCCAGAATCGGCATGCCGAGTAAGGAAAAGTCACCCAGGCAATCAAGAATTTTGTGTCGCACAAATTCATCCGGATATCGCAGTCCCTCTTCGTTGAGGATCTTATCCCTGTCGATCACCACGGCATTTTCTAATGAACCGCCCTGGGCGAGTCCGTAGCGTTTCATATATTCGACTTCGTGCAAAAATCCGAAAGTTCGGGCTTTGCTGATTTCACTCTCAAAACCGTCAGCGGTGATGTCGAATGAAAAGGTTTGTTTACGTATCAGCGGATGGTCAAATTCGATGGTACACGAAATTTTAAATGTATCGGCGGGGTATACCGTCACCTGTTTACCGTTTTCTATCAGTTCTATCGGTTTTTTAAGGATAAAAAAATGTCTGGGTGCATCCTGGTTCGCAAATCCGGCCGATTGAACCATCGCCGTAAACGGACCGGCGCTGCCATCCATCACCGGCACTTCATAATCGTCCAGCTCAACCAGTGCGTTATCGATGGACAGGCCCGCAAAGCAGGCCATCAAGTGCTCAATAGTCGATACGATGCAGCCTTCAGAGCCGATGACAGTGGCAAGACTTGTGTCAACAACGCGATTAAATAGGGCGGGAATAGCCGGACAACCGGCAAGATCTGACCGGACAAACTGAATGCCGTGGTTAATGGGCGCGGGCTTTAATTTTAAATTTACTTTTTTGCCCGAATGCAGGCCGACCCCTGAACAACTCACCGGTTTGGCAATGGTTCTTTGCTGGAAATGCATTTTAGATATGCCCTCCACTTAGTTTGCGAACCGACTCGCAATTCCGTTCACATTTCACAATAGCGTTGAATTTTCAACCAAAAAAAACACAGGCGGTTACACAGAGGCAAAAACCGGCCAATGGATCCAGGATACCCATCCATACAATTGCGGCCCATGCAGTTGGCCCCTGTCTAACTGCCTGTGACGCTCAAAGATAAGCATGATAAAAAGATTGTACAGTATACAGCGATCTGATATAGATTTCAACACAAACCGTTCGCCGCAACCCCTTATTTTTATGACGTTCAGATAACGGCAGCAGCACTGAACAGCATGGCTACTGACTACATACGGCAGCAACCCGGACATTTCAACAGAATAAGGCGCTCATTTGCAGAAAAATGTTATGACATGTGCGGAATAGGCAGAATCTGAACCAGGAGGTGAGACACAGGTGCTGGCCAGAATATTCAGCAGCACGGTAATCGGAATTGATGCATTCCCGGTTGAAGTGGAAGTCGATCTGTCCAGGGGACTGCCGACATTCACCACAGTCGGTTTGCCCGAGGCCGCGGTCAAGGAGAGCAAGGAACGGGTCAAATCAGCCATCAGTAATTCGGGTTTCGATTTCCCGGATGACCGCATAACCGTTAACCTGGCGCCGGCCCACATCAAAAAGGAAGGCACCGGCTTTGACCTGCCGATTGCGCTCGGCATACTGGGCGCAACGGGAATCGTCCCTAAAAAAATCATCGACCGTTTCTGGGTCATGGGAGAGCTCTCCCTGGATGGCCGGATCAAACCGGTCAACGGTTCGCTGCCCATGGCGCTGGCCGCCCGGGCCGCCGGTCATAGCGGCATCATCGTGCCGGCAAAAAACGGTTGCGAAGCGGCCGTGGTGGACGGCATTTCGGTGATACCGGTACAGACCCTGGGACAGCTGGTAGACTACCTTCGGGGAATTATCCGGATCGAGCCGGAGGCCATCGACATTGCCGGTATTTTTGAGCAAAACGGCTCATATCAGCATGATTTTGCCGAAGTACTGGGTCAGGAACACGTTAAACGGGCATTGGAGGTGGCCGCTGCCGGTGGACACAACCTGCTGATGATCGGCCCGCCCGGCTCGGGCAAGACCATGCTGGCCAAACGTCTGTCTTCGATCCTGCCGCCGATCACTTTTCCAGAAGCCATTGAAACCACTAAAATATTCAGTGTCATCGGCCAACTGCCGGACAACCAGCCCCTGATCACCACCCGGCCGTTTCGCTCCCCGCATCACACCATCTCCGATGCCGGCCTGATCGGCGGCGGTCACATACCCCGCCCGGGCGAGGTGAGCCTGGCCCACAACGGGGTACTGTTTTTAGATGAACTGCCCGAATTCAAAAAGCACGTGCTGGAAGTACTGCGCCAACCCCTGGAGGATACCTCCGTCACCATATCCCGGGCGGCCATGACCATCACGTATCCTTCTAATTTCATGCTGGTGGCCGCGATGAATCCGTGTCCGTGCGGATATTTTTCCGACCCCAAACACGAGTGTCGCTGCGGCCTGTACCAGATCCAGCGCTACCGCTCCAAAATATCAGGCCCGCTGCTGGATCGCATCGACATTCACGTGGAGGTGCCGGCGGTGCCTTATAAAGACCTGATGGGCCGGATAAAGGCCGAACCCTCGGCCGATATCAAACAGCGCGTGGCCGGGGCTCGCAATGTTCAATCCGGCCGGCTCAAGCGCACCCGGATCCACTGCAATTCCCAGATGGGCAGCCGCCACATCCGCAAATACTGCGCCATCGACCAGGCCAGCTGCAACCTGCTGGAAACTGCCGTGGACAAGCTGGGCCTGTCAGCCCGGGCTTACAACCGCATCTTAAAGATCGCCCGCACCATTGCCGATCTGGCCGCATCGGACCCGATCACCGCCGAACACATCTCCGAAGCCATCCAATACCGCAGCCTGGATCGCGGGAAGATATGACCTTCATCAGGAAATGATTACTTGAGGACTTTTCAATCCAGTCAATCTCTCTTAGATTTTATAGATGCCGGGACGAAACAAGAGCCATCAGGTTAGCTGTGGCGGCAAGATGAAAGGATTGATGATCGTCAGTTCGCGTATTTTTTGGCCATGCTGGAGGTCTTCGGAAAATAATGTACCGCAGCCGCCGGTCAACGCTGCAGAAATGATCAAGGAATCATAGAGTCCATAGCCATAGCGATCCGCGATATTCAGCCCGCGGTCATAAAAATCGAAGCTCGGAAAGACCGCACACAATGGCGTGAGAACTCGATAAAGATAGGTTCTGCAATCTGAGTAGGACAATGGCCTGGTAAATTTGCGAGTGGCTACATTGAGAAATTCCTGGATGACCTGGTAGCTGATGACACCCTGACCTGTTGCCAGGGCAAGCTGCACAAGATCCAGAGCGATTTTCCGATTTCCAGGACTGTCCGGATCAAAGGTATAAACCAGAATATTGGTATCCAGGAAAAACTTACCGTTCATTGAGATCGTCCCGTGTAAACTTCCGCCCGGCCTTTGCATATTCCAATTCGGCCATCAGTTCCATGAAATCGACAGATGAATGGTTCTGTCCGACATACTGCTTTAACCACTGGCGAAACAGCTCATTTAATGTTGTGTTTTCCTGTTGGGCTTTTTGCCTGGATCGGCGAATCAGAGCCTCGTCGGCACTTAAGGTTATATTTTTATTCATTGGTTTAGCTCCCCAGAATATCACACGATTATTGTGTACACTGTTATTGTGTATTATACGTGTGTTATTCACCATGTCAATAACAAAGGGATGGGATGTTGGCCGAGCAACTTAGCCCGAACATTTCATGAAAGTCTCCGATTGGTGAAATATCCGGGTTAGGGTGGATTGGTGAAACCTTGAAAGTATGCCCATAAATAAAAGACCGATCGATAGAGAAAATGGCAATTGACGAGTAACATGCCGGACCGCATCGACACTCATAAGAAAGTACCGACGGTACCCAATCAAACAATACCCGATTACATCCTCCATACGAGCCTAAAAAGTTAACTGCGGGGTGAGAGGTATTTCTCGACTGTCGGCCGCTAAATGAATGATCGGCGACTTCAGCATACAAACCCTGGTCGCCTTCGGCGCCGCCACAGGCGGTTAAACTCATGCATAAGGGATCGTAAAGAAATAACAGAAAATCATTAGTATTTACAATGGACTGGTGATATGCGGCAACTTTGTAGTATAGAGTGCAAACTTACCGTGGCGCTGTTCTTTCGTAACGTTCTCTAATGCATTCAGACAGTGTGCGCTTACGCTGCCGACTATTTACAGACGCCAAAATTAGTCAACAACGTCCCCCAAGTACTATGAAAAATTGATATCATAAAATCCGAATTTCATACCCGACATCGAATAATTTAGATGATATAGTTTACATGGAAAAGGCGGGCCATCAATTGGCCCGCCCCCTGTCGAGTTAAATATATATTTCCTCGGCTATTTTTTCTTCGGTATCGACCTGCGTTTGGTGCCCGATAGATTTTTCACAGTGCCGCTGACATTTTTCTTTCGCATAGCTTTAGAAGCCTGTGGCATGAGTTTTTGTGGGACTACCAAAACCTTTCTTGGCCTGCGACTATCGCGCAATCGCTCAACGGCTTTATCAATATTCTGGGCATTGCGTTCGATCTCTGTTGCAGTTTTCTTTGTCGCCGAATCAAGATGCCGGCCTTTGGAAATACGTACCTCGATTCTACCTGGAGCTTTAGATTTAGCTCGTTTATGGCTATGAGATTCAGTCATTTATTTGCCCTTTCTGTGTCATCAGTAAAATTATTAATGGTTTTGTGCCCCTTTTCTGTTCCCAGGAAGGGGCTCTCCCGGTTTCTAAAACAGGATGTACCGAAGCTTAGTCAGCGTAAATCGGAATACGCCACGCTTTCAGACCGAAGTCCTTGGCGTAAAGGCGCGTTCCATCGCGGTTGGTACGCCAGGCACGAAAGATGTACCTGACCGGCCTGCGACGCTCGACTTGATCTTTTCGATCCATATCGAGATCCTTTTTTGGCCGGGGTGGGTTTTTCTTGACATGAAGGGCAGGTGATGGATACTATATCAGAGTGTGGAATTCACCACATGCAGCGGCCCCAATTCTGAAGACACACAGAATACATTACCTGAAAGCGCAAGCACCCCATAACTAAGCTTTCGGTCCGCTGTAAAGCAAAGGGCGCATCTGCCAATGCGCCCTTTACGTTTTCAAGACACTAATTTCAGCGCCTTCTTCCTCGATCTGATAAAAGCCGGATTCACACCATAAATCACAGACATTTTTCGATCCGAGCATCTTTTTCGATGTAATTCCTTGAAAGTATTTTCGGGCATCAGAATAGAACCTGCGAATCTCCAAGCCTGCCATTCAGGATTTCTATATATTTTGATCTCTTTCTCCCGGTAAACACGAAGCTGATGGTCTTTCCGGTGGATCGAACGCAGAATGGATCTTCTGATACGGTAATCCCTAACATGCATAACAGCGTGCCCAACTTCGTGAGCCATGGTTGATCGGCAGAAATATTCCGACAATTCGTCTTCCGCAAGTTCACAGGACATGACGCATTCCATTCTGTCTGAGTCGGTGTATCCATATATGCCGTCCTCAAGGTTTCGGTAGTCAGTACTGACCCCTGTGAGCCCTTCAAGGTAACAATCAAAAAGCCGTTCGATATCAAACTGTTCAGCCTTTCGAAGAGCGCTCGGTTGGACGGCTCTGATTATCGAAGCTGCTAAACTATCTATCTCAACTTTTTTCCGTGGCTGAGCCGGAACAATACGCCGTGACAATTACGGTTCCTCCTCAAATTGCTTTAAAGTTTCGATGAGTTTATCCATTGCCGCATCCTTTTTGTCTTCGGGCAGGTTTTCAGCTCTTAATAAAACCGATGATAATTTAGGATTCATCTTCAATCTTTGATGCAGAGAAGGTTTCATCTTTTTTCTAATACTTTTAGCCATTTTCAAAAGTGAACTGTCTTCAATACCAAGGAAATCCTCAATTTTACCAACAGTTTCTAAATCAGGTGGCCGCTTTCGGTTGTGTTCGATATCAGAGATATACCCTATTGATTTTCCGATATACTCGCCGACCTCACGCAGGGTTGCCCTTTTGGATATTCTGGCTTTTTTCAAGGCCCTGCCAAAGCTTTCCATTGCGCCCCCTTTCTCCTCTCCATATAGTTTGTTTTTACGCTTTTTATTAGCGTAAACTTATACACAATATAACACAATAATTTCAATACGCAATAGTTTTACGCCATATTTTTAGCGTAATATTTGCCTGGGGGTGTAACTCGTTGAAAATTATGAAAATTTTATTCGGTACAATACCATATATTGTGTAATCTTTAGGCATCCGGCATGCATATTGTGCTTTTATCTGCATTTCGGTGATTATCGAACTAACATCAGCGAATATTGAGTTGTGTTGCATAACCAACAGTTCACCGTTATCTTAATTCGCGTATATATCTATTTGGAAAAATTTCAATTTTGATGGTCTCGTAAAAAGTCCGAAAGGAGCCAATTTCCAAAATTCACACTTAATAAATTCAATAGGTTATGAGTTCTAAATTTGAGAATATTGACTTTTTACGAGACCGTCAATTTTAGTTATTTACCATTTAAGAATGCTGATACCCGTTTATTAATTTTTTTCTTTAACGGTTTCATGTTTCTGATTTCCCAATTTATTACCGTATCTTCGGTTACGCCGATTATCGCAGCAAGGTCTTTGATCTGCATTCCTGCGTCCATCCGTGCCTTTCTTAATTTCTGGCCGAACGTTTTTGAATTAACCGGGTAATCCTCATTGAAAATATACTTAGGGATTGGTATCGATAGATCGTATTCTCGATTGGGAATTAAAGAATTGGAATGGTGGTAGAATGTTTGTGTACGGTCAAGGTTCCGTGCCGCATGGTTGCCCAAGCGTGTTCTTATGAGTCCAAACGGAGTCAAGCCTTCCGGCACCGGTTTTCCTCTGAGCGGATTAAATTTTAACAGCCGTTCAAAAGATTAAAACCACATCGCAACAGATATGAAAACCCGCTCATTTGCTTTTGTTTAAGACTTATGCATTTTCCATTATCTTGAATATTTCAGTTATAGTGGGTTTCGTAAAGGTTAGTAATAGACCTTCATTATTGTCGGATGCAAAGCATGATGATAGAAACTCTGCCGGAAAGCGGTCTCGGTCTGCTTGTTTAATTATATTTGCAATTGAACTTGCTGATTCACCTGTAGCTGGAATATTTAAGTTGCAAACAGATCATTAAAGGAAGGCTCTCCTTCCCTCAATGCCATATCGACTGACATTGCCCTTTTCATCGATTCAGTAAGGTTGTATTCACCTCCGACCAGCCCACTATAGCCCAAGTCTCTTTTAAGTTCCTTGAAATCATCATGGAGTTGAATCTTGACTCTTCTGCGGTCGGCGGTACTCAGTTCACGCGCTTCGTGCGCAGCTATAATCGCTGCCCTGTAGCATCCGTCGGCCTTGGCGTCTTCTGCATCCTTCAGGGCTTCATGGGCCTGCTTCATTGGATTTTGGATGGAGGATAGGCTGCGATAATCCGGCCCCTTTTCCGTTACTTCAAGACGAAATAGCATATAGTCATACCCTTCAAAGGCTTCATCTTTTTTCTCTTGATTTTTTTTGACGCGCCTGAGCAACTGGTCATTTCTTACGACCAGTTCGTCCGGTTTGGCCTCAATGCTACTTGCTCGCACCGACATCCAGTAGCCTCCCACTCTTTTTTCTGCAAATCCGTCGTGAAGGGCGAGTTGCACACCTCCGACGCTCAACATGGACTGCAGTCCCTTAGCCAGGGGTTCTGCAACTTTCAGGGCAGACGTGAATTGTGGCACGGTCAGCAGGCTAGAAAAATCGCTAAGGGGGGTAATTAACCTGTCCATGTAATTGGCCCCTTGTATGGCAGTTAGGCCGGCATCCAGATCGATGGTCCCGTTGTTGAATGGGATCAGCGGTGTAAGCACGAAATTCTGGGCAACGATGTCGCCAGTTTTGACATTCTGTTTCATTCCTATCTTGCTGGCGTCGGCGACTGTCGGAAACTCAATGGTCTCGCCCTGAAAATCAAACTTCACCAAGGAGTGCACAGCAGGATACCAGGTTTGCATGAATGTCGTCTTTTTGTATAGATAGACCTGCGCCAGCCACAGGCGGATGTAATGACGTCCGTATTGGAGCGCGACGTAATCCTCAGGCTTGTCGGTTCGCGACGGATCAACCGGCTGATAAATCATCTGCGCTCGCGTTTGACTCCACAAATTTGACAGGTGTTTTTTGAGTTGTGACAACATGGCGTCGCTCTCCTTAATTTGAATTATTAAAAAAACCTCGATAGGCCACAGGAATTATATTTAACCGTCTTCGCTCAGTATCGACTCTTCCGGTTCGGGTGAATAGATACAAAAATCGAAGGCTATTTCCCAAGCCGCACCTATCTGAGAACTTACAGCCAGAATCATTTTCTTGATTTCGACCATAGCTGAGTGCAGTGATCGCGGACCGTGCCGAAGGAAGGAAGGCAGCTTCTTTAACATCAAATACCAAGCACGCGAGGCGAGAGCCGGTTCCAAGGGTGGGATGACAACCACAGCCACTCCTTCGCGGGCAATCTCGGCGGCAAAGTAGCGCGTCAGAATGGCACTGTGGCGGTCGCTTTCAAGGCGAAACCGAGTTTCCCTAGTCGGATAGCCCTGCAGGATTAGAATCTTAAGATCCGGATACCTTCGACGTAGGTCTGAGGCACGTAAGGAAAGTACGGAATCGTCGAAGACATCCGCTTCGTCGTCGAATTTTGATTTTCCAACTTCTATCTGTGTAGCATAGGCCTGCTCGGGTGTAAGTTCCAGGCGAATGCCAGAGTTGTCCTCCATAACAGAGCCAATGATGTGAAGAAGCTGAACGCCCAGCAGAGCATTGTCAACCCTTCGGCTCAGTTGCCATTTAATCCGGCCATTGGAAACCCCTTTCTCCCGACCATTTGCAACCCCTTTCTCCCAGGCGCGCCTAACTACGGCGGCCGGCACCTCCCCAACTGCCAAACTAATCCCCCTGTATGGCCATGGCGACAGTGAGGTGGATAATCGGCTAGCTTTTACCCTGCGTTCGTACCGGAATTGACGGCTCGCACCCAACACGTTCCACGCTCCAAATAATTCTTGAGTGGAAAACAAGGCCTCCCAGCAGGGGCCGTGCGTGTCGTCGGAAAGCTGGAGTACGATCCTGAAAGGACTGCTATTGAGTCGTACCTTCTTGAAGAATTTTTTCAATTCTTTTCTGAGCTTTTGAGGTAGGGCTTTTGCAAAATCAAGATATGGTTCTGCGCCAACTACTGGAAATGTCTCTTCTGGCAGCCTACTAGCCACTAGCCTGTAAGGTGGCCACCGAAAAGCCAAGCGTGGCAAAAAGCTTTGGGGGCGAACGAATACGTATCGTGTCTCACCCGATGCCCAACTCCTTCCGGCGTCGGCGTTGCTCTCACTTTCGTTACGGGCAATCGAAATATCAACCTCCAGATGGCCAAGGGAAAGCCACGGTCTGACCCCAGTGATCCCAAGGCCAATCAACCCCAACACGTAAGACAGAATCTGCCATCCGAAAAACGCTTGGCCAAAACCACCTCCAGAAATATAGTTCAAGATCCAGCGAAAACCGTAGAATCCGAACGTAAGAATGCCTATGCTGCCTGCACAGCCAACCAAACCAAATATCCACTCATTGTCTTTGGGTTTGGCGATAGTCGCTTGCTTAGGCGCTGAGAAAAAGCCTGTCCATTCGGTTGGTAGCAATATTTGTTTATACACCGGTCTTCCATAATGGATCTCAAGCCAATTCCTCAACACGACCTCATCTTTCGATTCGGCTCCTTCGACCCGAGTGTGGAGGCGACGGAAAAGGCAGGCCACCAGACGCACCAGCCACGGACGCCAGCCGATCGGCTGCAAAGCGTCCAGTTCCTTTTCGGCGGGGGCGGAGGCCAGCTGTTCCAAATGAGTCCACTTCGGCAGCTTCGGCTCCGGCCCTTGCGCTATGTAATCTGTAACCTTGACCTGAAGCACGTTATAGTAACGATTAGCCTGTTCCAGTAAACTCTCCAATCGCGTTATCTCCTGGTCGAAAACAGACTCGTTCCGACTATGGCTGGCCGGGAGCAAGCCTGCCTGAAGCATCGATGATAGAGTAGCTACAATGAAGGCCCCTTGAGAGTCGTTTGAAGCCTCAAAATTTTCCCGGGCCCAAGTCAGAATGCCGAGGGAATGGGAAGGAAGGCGCAATGCCATCATTTCGGCAACCTCCAGGCCAATCTCTGCGGCACGGCGAGCCCCGATGCGATTGACAAGGTCACTATCCACATCAATTTGTGCCACGAACAGAGCTTGGCTGCGCAACATCAACCGCAAAGCCTCGCCGGGCTGGGTCGGGTGAGCTTTATACCAGCCGACGGGATTGAGCGTGTGGGCTTTAATCTCCGGTACCGTAACAGTACTATTAGCTTTGACCAGTAGCATACGCAGTTCGACTATATCCAGGTGGAGTGAAGCCTGCGCAAAGTCGGCGTGTTCTAGTGCAACGTCTGTGACTTGCGCCTTGGGCAGTTGAGAATTCCCGAACTTGAGCGTATCTGCAAGAGTTTCCTTAGTCACAGCGAGACATGTTTGCCAGGCGCCGTGAATCTTCAGCGGATCACTCCCGAAATCTCTTGGCAGTTTCAAGATGTCGTGCCGCTTGAGGCCATCCAGAGCATGCAAAAACCAGATTAGGACTAGATCATCAGCAACGGCCGAAGAATCCAGGGAACTTTCGGTGCTCTCTCTTTCATCGTTCAGACGCATACGGCATATCAGGCGAAGCAGCATCCGCTCGGCATGCTGTAAGGTTTCGAGATCGAAACGATCTGGATTGTTCGTCACCTGGCGCAGCTGGCGCAAGGCATGCGACACCATGCCAAAGGCTGCAAAGACTTCGCAAACCTTCACCATTAGAGGGGATACATTGCGGTGGGCGTTACATTCCATCGGACCGGGCAAAAGGGGCTCCTCCCGGAAAACAGGCTCTCCAGTCCGTAGCTCAAACCACTCCAAATAACCCAGGGCCTTCTTGAGGGGTCTTCCCAGCGCCAGGCGCAGCTGAAGCAGGATAGATTGCAAGCGATCCACGTCAACGCTTGTGGGGTCAGGCGGGCATTCCCCCAGGGCTGCCAGGGTTTCCTTTGCCGAAAGAAGGGCGGGGTAGGCGACGCGTCCAATTTCGAGGCGCACGCGAGCACCAAGGTTATCTGGAGGCAGCCAGTCAGACCACATAAAGCTTCTCTGCGGAGTTACGGAACTGGTAGTAAAGGCAGCAAGGGACGGCGCGTAATCCAAAGACTTGCGAAAAAAGGTCATGGATTCCTGAGGCTTGCCTTCAAGCAGCAGGGAGCGGCCTGCCAAGCAGAAGCCAAAAGCGAGGAGTTGCTGAAGACTCTCCCCTGACTGTGATTCACCCCAGTGCCGGGATGACTCCAAAACCAGTTCCACCAGACGCACGGGTCCAGAAACAGACCGCTCTGTTCCGTCTTCTGCGGACACGGAAAAGACCAGAAGTCGTTTCACCACGAAGCTGTCGCTTTCGGAAATGGTTTCGGCGGTTTCCACCAATGCTTCGCAGGCGGCAACAGCGGCGGCGGCGATCTGAGGATCACCGAATGTTTCCTCCTCCCAGAGCCGCCAGAATGTATGTACGAGGTTTGGATCAATATTAGAGCGGGTGAAGCGACATGCAGCAATCTGACCAGCCACGCTCTTACGGTAGAGATGCTGAAAGACTGGCAACTTTCGCTGTTTTGGGTTCATATAGGCAATTTTGCGCCAGTTGTTTTCCATCCGACCGAATTCACCCGTGTGGAGCCAGGCATGGGCCTGGGTGGCCAAAACAAAAGGCCGCAGCCGGTTTTCGGTGGGTACATCCGCTCCGGCTGCTGGGTCGCGCTGACATAGGGAACCGTCCTGACCAAGGAGCCTCGCCAGCAGGTCCAAGGTCCAGCCCAGATCGCGCTCAGAAAAAAGGCGCGATTCCACCTTCGCCCACCAAGCGGCTCCTTCCGATAGGTCATGCTCCATCACACGCAGTGCTGCATCGAAGTCCGACCAGTCGAGTTCACGAAGATTCTGTTTCAGAGTGAATTCCTGTAGATATTTTGCTGCCCTGCGGCAGGTGCTCTCAGAAGGAAGTTCCTGAGAGGTGAAGTGTTTGACCATACGATCGCGCACGTTCCTGACCACGCTCAAAATTTCCCGTGGCTGTTCTACTCCGCCAGCTTGGTGCACCCCCATCCATTCCTGCGACTGTAGAGCTTCGAAAACTCGCTGGAAATCTTCCTCATCCAGTTCTGAGGCTGCTCGCAGCAGGGGGCGGTCAAAATGGCCCAGCAGGGCCGTCAGAGGTAGGATTTTTTTCAAGTCCTCGTCATGCAGGCGCTCGATAATGCGCAATTCCACATATTTTCCGGCCGCCGCGCTGAGCAGTCTATGCGGATCGGGTGGAGGGACCTCCAAGGCCCAGTCCATATAAAGGCGGAGTTGATACGGGTTGCAGCGTGGCCACTTGGAGGGGCGGTTCGCCGGATCGTCGAATTCAATGCGGATGCTACTTTCTATATCCGGGGTGCTGCTCTGGATAACGGCATCGATTAACGTCTCCGGAACCTCTTCGTGCGCAAGATACCATGCGGCCTCAGGATGGGGAAAGCCGCGAATCTCGTGTAACTGCAAGAACGGGCACGGTTTCAGTTTCGTGTTATGAGCTCTCCAGCCGGGGCCAGCGCTGGCGAGCAGCCGGCGACCAGAAAAGATCACTCTTAGTCCCTGCACCCCGTTTCCGGTGGAGGTTTCCTCCCTCAGTACATCAGCCCCGTCGTGCAGAGCGCTTAGTATGCGGAAGGTTTCATCCACATAGTTGTTAGCGCCGCTCTGGGGGTCGGCTTTGGCCAGTTCCTCGCATGTGTCCAAAATGAGCAAGACGCGCTTTCCAAGTACACGTAGCGCGTCGATGTACCGCCGGACTCCTTCGATGAATCGGGGATGCGCAGTCGGTCGTTTACCCATGCGATACCTGTCTGCCTTAAGGTTCTTGTTCACCTGCTCGAAGAGGCGGTCGGCTTCATCGAATAGTTCGCTTGAGCGGGTATTGGCAGCGGGTCGGAGTTCCTGGGCGAACGACCAGAGTAAGAGGCCGGGGTTGAACCGCGGATAATCAGGGTTGAGATAGTCGAAATCTATACGGGCAACAGCGACCTCCTCCAGAAAGGGATTGTAGTCTCTGGCACAGGGAGCGTCTTCGGGACTTGTTAGCAGGCAGGTAATGTAACGAATAATCATGGTCTTGCCCACCCCCCCGGCACCAATAAAATGCAGTGCCCAGGTATCTTCCGGGCCTTCCACCAGCCGCCGGACAGCAGTCACCTGCTCATCACGGCGATAAAAGGAAGCCAAATGGCGAAAGTCGTTCTTGCGGCGCTTGATCAATTCGATGCGGCGCCCCGCCTGTTCAATGGCTATACTCAGTTGGGGATGTCCAGCATATTCAAGCAGCGCGGCGAGAGGCCTGGCGATCTCGATCCAATCACGGATCAAACCCACATCACTGGAATTGAAGGCCGGCATAACTTGCATGTTAAATATGCCTGTAATTCCATCTGGATCGTTTGCGCGAGGCGCCAGCAGCACCCAGTGCTCCAGTTCCTCGGGCATGTCTATTTCGCCGGCAAACTTCTTCACACGTCTACCGATCTCCGCTGTCAAATCAAGCAACCTGTGTGCGGCACTGGCCTGCCGGGACTGCTTTTCACCGGCCTGTTGAAACCACTCGAAGAAGGGCGATCGCCGCCGGAGGCTTTTCAAAGAAATCTTAGCCTGCACGACCTCTCGGCGGCTTTCAAAAAGGTAGGCTTGGAGAGTCTCTGCGCGACTGGCCGGTGTCATGACAAAATAATCATTAACCATCGTCTCTCCCAGCGGTTGAGCAGGTTCGTAGACGTCAAACATTCCTGCTTGGCGCATGCGCTTGAAAAGAGTACCCGCTTCTCCGGTATCTTCTGTCTCTGGAAATCCACACATTTCAGCAAGCGGAACCGTCCATCCGGGTGTGAGGGCAGCCCATAGACGCACCTCTTCGGAAATCTCTGACTGAGTCTTGCTTTCCAGCGCTTCCCGACTTTTACGGATCATCTCATCGATCTGCTCTTGAAATTCGGCTTTCGAAAAGTCTGCGGATTTTATTTTTCCTGAGTGCATGTGTGTTATTCTCTTTTTCGAAGTGTATTAACCAGATCGGATAGAGCATTCTCGTCATCTGCCTCTCTGAGGAAGCGGTCCTTTGGAGGTTCGAGGAAGGCTTTATAGTAGATAAGGTGCGTAACATCCTTTTCACACAGTTCAGAAGGGAAGCCCTTGGCGGTCAGCGCAAGCCCAGTGATAAAAGCCTGAACCGCGGGATCTTCATCCTGCCAAGAAATGCTAAGAGGCTTTTTCTGTTCCTCAAACCGCCAGTGCAATAGGAAATGCTTGTAGACTAAGGCCGCCTGTTGGAAATTATTCTTGTCTTTTAGGGGGCTTGCGGGATTGATGTATTCGTGCAGCGAACTGAGAGATCGATGGATCACGTCTCGCGAATTTGCCCAATCTTTAATGTCATCTACCGTGTCTTCCTGGCCGTTGATCGGTATTGAGCTGTAGGTGATCACACAGCGGGTATTTCGGGCGGCACGGGGATCGCGAAGGCCGTAATTGTCCAGCAGAGTGATCATCTCGTCGCTGTAGACCAGTTGATGGAAATCATCGATCAAGAGGAGCAACCGTACATCTATATCTTCATCCTGGCCTCGTTGTTCACAGACCTTGCGGCGCAATTCCAGCAGATCGAGCATAAAAGCTTTAGCAATCTTCTGTCTGGAGGTTAAGCCAAATTTGGTAAATTCCGAGGGCAAATTGTTCATCGGCGGCTCATTGGGAAAACTATTAATGAAGGAAGGAAGGTATTGCCAATCCCATTCATCTGTCAGGCACTGATGCTGAGTGATCCCTTTGAATATTTGAACGGTTGCATTCACGGCTCCAGCAATCAGGTTCAGAAATTGCACAAAAGAGCCGGGCCATTTATTCTGTTTTAGCCAGTTCTGGGAGACCAGTATGGGAATGTGGCCGTCTCGCATAGCTTGGGCGGATAGCTCCTTGAGCAGTCGAGTTCGGCCGTACTGCGGCTGGGATATGGCTGGATTGGTATTATCGGGTACGGCCACGGAAACTGCCATAAATTGATGCTGACTGCCTGTCATTAGGTCGTCGTATAATTGAAAAAAATCCCAGCGCCCGCAGAACACAGGATAGTCGGGCCGTTTGGAAAACTCCTGTGCCTGGAGCAGGCGTGCGGCTTCGGTATCATCCACGTCGATTTTCAACCGTGCCTCGCCGACGGCCTCGGAGAGAAACAAAACAGGCAGTGCCCAGTCGAGTGATGAGTTGGGATCGTAGCCGCCGTGGGCGATGGCGGCCCGGCGACCCCGGGCCGCTGCTAATGCGATATCGCCTCCTTCGAGTAGCGCACTGTAGAAGCCCCGAGCAAATAGTCGGCAAGCCTGGTCGGCGACCCGTCCGGACATACCAACCACGATCGGAACCCCCAACTGCACCATCTCGGCAGCGAACGGCCGGCCCACGGCTACCTCTTCGGAGACGGCGGTTAGACATGCGTTCAGCACCACCACCGGCGGGAGTGGCAGGTCCATGTCTGTTTTCAGCACTTCGACCAGCCTTTTTGCCTTAACATAGTCACTATCGGTGGTGCCAGTGCTGGAACGAAACTCCAGGATAGGGCTCCCGCTTTGCAAAAATAAGCCATGGCAGATAATGTGCACCACGTTAGGGGTGTAGGACTTAATTGTTTGTTCCAGACTTTCGGTTGTAGCATTTAGCAGCATGCGGGAGTTTAAGTAACGATTGTCTTTTTCCAGGCACCTTAAGATCCCGAGGTATTCCGCACCTGGGCGGACCTCCGGATCGTTGAGGTTAGAGCCGACCACGAACAGCACCCGGGGGGGCGAAGGCAAACTGTCAATCTTGTGGCCTTCTCCCGTGGTGCCGGCGACACGACGGGTCAGAGCAACGTCGGGATCTGCTGCGAGAAAGCCTTCATGGATCAACTGTGAGTCTACCACGCCATGGTGCAGGACCTCCCAAGGTAGGCGATTCAGCACCGAATCATCGGCTGGCCAAGTTAGGGCAAGCTCTATCGGTTTCGTGCCTGCCACCTGGTTAATCTTGGTCCACAAATCCTCACCCAGCAAGGTATTGAAAAGATAGCGGCCGAAGTGTCGTACACCGCCTTCCCCAGATGATTGACTAATTAAATGCAGGTAGGCGCCGGGTAAAGCCTTTTCATCAATCTCGTCAGGAAGACCTTCGGGATCCTGTGCCGGAGGAAGGGGGAATATCTCCTCACCAATCTCGAGGCGCTCCAGTTTGCGCGGGGTTGGCAGGATAGGCTTACCGGTTTTGGGATCAAGCATAGGGGTCATTCTACCCGGATTTAAGACCTGGACGTCCCAACCATTCTGTTCTTCTTTTACATCGATGATAAACTGCATTAGAGAAGCACCTTATCCTTCCTGCTTTTGTGAGCCGAGGCCGCGAGCGGCATTGAGGAGCCAAGCTGCTAGCTCTGCACCATGCTTGCGAGCTTCGGGCATCGCAGGGGCCTTCGCACGATCGCCGGCAGGTCCGCTCTTGCGCAAAGTTTCGATCGTATTTTTAGCTAGGACGGGCAGGACGTCTTGCCGCTGCATTTTATTTAGAGTGGTAACATCCTCCCAGGCGGCCAGCGCGCCGCAGACTACCAAGCGAGGAGTGCGAAGACTGCGCAACGGATTGGGAGGGTTTTGGGGGAGGTGCTCACGCCAGTAATTTACATCATTATTGAACGCGGACAGGGCGCCTTTCAATCCACCTATGTTTTTCAGCGCTACAGTCGTGCTCGGCAAAATGTCCAGAGCTGCATCGAGGATCGGCTCCACCAGCGTCATATCCACTTCAGTGATAGGATTTCCTCGGCTCAATTCATCAAGCTCAAGGCCCTCCAAGGCAGCGGTACCCTCCAGCCCGATACGGTCTGCGGTGCTAGCCATTAGCTTCAAACGCACGATCGGTGTTGGATAGCCAGCGCCACGGGACTGCACCATTTCTTCTTTCGGTGCAAGTTCTATTTCCGTGATCGCGCGCACCGCCCAGGACCCCAGCATTACCGTAGAAAATAGGTCGGCAAAGATCTCCTGGCTCCATCGTTTCCAGCGTTCTGCATCCGGTTTTTGGGGCCGGCCACTGTCAAGACACGCTTTTTCCAGCACGCCCTCAAAGACGCTTTTCAAGTCAAGCTCTCGTTGGATGTTATGACCAACCTCATGGGCTACAAAAACTAACCACCAGGGTGCATGCACACACCAGGGTGGCAGGCGAAGCACAGGAATGGGCAGCGTCTGAAGGAAGGTCTCAAGCCCTTGGATGTCGCTTCCCTGGCGCAATTCAGAAGGGGAGAGTTTATCGGCTTCCCAGGTGGCAGGCGAGTAGTCCGGAGCGACATAACTCAGGGGGGCCGGCCCCTGAGTCACTTGGGGAGGAAGATTATAATTCGCGATAAAAACCTCGCTGTAGCAGCTCCACACTACCTCATCGGCGGCCTCCAGTAGAGGCCCCAAGGTGTCGTTATCGCTGCGTTGGTCGAATTTTTCGCGGTAATACTCCCAGACCCGCTCCATCCACACTAAGGCCACATCAAAATCTCGGCATTCGGCATAGACATCCGCATGGGCCCGGGCCGGGCGTACATCGACCTTCACAAGTTCCTGTTTGAGGCTATCCAAACCTTGCTGGAGGACATTCTGAAGTGTTGCCAGCCGCGTTTTGTGCAAACCGGCAAATCTTCCCATCTGGTCCAGGTCTCTACTGTTTCGAATTTTGAACCAGTTACTGATAGCCTCTTCCAGGCGCATGAATTCACGAAAGGTCTGCTCTTGTCGCACTTCATTGGGCAGTCCTGCTTCTTTAGAGGCAGGTGTGGGATAGTCAGGGGGCATTGTTTTTTTGGCACTACATTAGGAAGGTCCAGTGGGTTTGATGCATTATAATCCAAGTGCCGCAATCTCCCATGAACCGTTTGCATTTATTAGCCGAGGCTTGGTGGAGGGTTGAACCCGCTGGACAAATCCCATTTAAAAATTAGTTATGATTCTTTTTATCAAATGTATTTATGACCAATCATCAGATAAAGCATCATTGCTCTAACCTCTAAAACATTTTGAATTTCCCATTAAGGTATCCGGTCTGTAAAAGGACCACATTGCATCCTGATTTCCCCTATTAGTTTGTGTGAATTAATTTTATCTATATGCTTAATATCTTTATTAAACCAGAATTAGGTCGAAGCCCGCTTGTACGGATGAAGTTAGTTGGCGGCAATTGGAAGGAGATAAAATCATACAATCAAATACATGGTAAAGTTGTCAATAATTTTTCATTATATTTGGAACTAATTTATTCGAATAATTAATCACAGTCATGGGATTCAAGAAAAGCTTGCACTCTAAATAATAAATCAGGGCAGGGCTGACGACCCTTTAATTCCCATTTTGCTATCGTGCTCTTATTTATGCCGAGAGTTTCAGCCAGTTGTCCGATGGACATGAAATTTTCCATCCTGGCGGCACGAATTTGGTCACCGAGGCTTTTGGGCTCTACGGGGTAGGATGGATTTTGGGCGAAACAAAGAGACCACATTGTTTTTCGAGGGATCGGTTCTGAATGGTGGGCGTCAATGAATTCGACCACTTTTCGAAGATAATCGCTCGAGGGATATATGCCACGGAGTTCCCAACCGGTTATGGAGTTTTCACTAACGCCAAGCAAGTCCGCAAGTTGCCTGACTTCAAGACCCAAATCCATTCTGCATTTACGTAGCAGGTCACCAAGTGTCTTAATTTCAGCGGGATAGCCCTCAATAACGATTTTTTTTGGAATACCAACTGCATGATGATACGCATTTTCGCTTAGTTCAGGGTGGGGTCGGTCAAGGAACTTTGCCGCATGGCTGTCCGTGCGGATATTTTTCCGACCCCAAACACGAGTGTCGCTGCGGCCTGTACCAGATCCAGCGCTATCGCTCCAAAATATCAGGCCCGCTGCTGGATCGCATCGACATTCACGTGGAGGTGCCGGCGGTGCCTTATAAGGACCTGATGGGCCGGATCAAGGCCGAACCCTCGGCAGATATCAAACAGCGCGTGGCCGGGGCTCGCGCTGTTCAATCCGGCCGGCTAAAGCGCACCCGGATCCACTGCAATGCCCAGATGGGCAGCCGCCACATCCGCACATACTGCGCCATCGACCAGGCCAGCTGCAGCCTGCTGGAAACCGCCGTGGACAAGCTGGGCCTGTCGGCCCGGGCTTACAACCGCATCTTAAAAATCGCCCGCACCATTGCCGACCTGGCCGCATCGGACCCGATCACTGCCGAACACATCTCCGAAGCCATCCAGTACCGCAGCCTGGATCGCGGGAAGATATGACCTTCATCAGGAAATGATTACTTGAGGACTTTTCAATCCAATCAATCTCTCTTAGATTTTATAGATGCCGGGACGAAACAAGAGCCATCAGGTTAGCTGTGGCGGCAAGATGAAAGGATTGATGATCGTCAGTTCGCGTATTTTTTGGCCATGCTGCACAAGATCCAGAGCGATTTTCCGATTTCCAGGACTGTCCGGATCAAACAACAATCCATAGCGCAGCGTTTTTCCGTGCCAGCTCAATGAACTGTAATCTAATTGGTTGCGAAATATTGTTTTCCTCAATACACATGATCCGCAGCCCCGGCGCTTGCTGCGCCCATTGTAACAATGCCTCGCCCCCGGCATCGCCTATCCCGCAATTAACAAGCCCTAATTCACGTAACGTTGGCGGAAGAGACTGAGCCATGACAATCGCACCAGCATCCCCGAGCGCACGGTTATAACTCAGGCTGAACGATGCCAGGGCTGAACTGGATTCTTCTGGCAAAGACTTCAATGCTTCCGCAATGACCAAGGCATCAGATGCATTCAATGCTGCACCGCGCAGATGAAAATAGACATTGGCACGATTGCCTTGAGATGCCTCCAATTTGTCAGCGGCCGCGCGACACACGTTGCTACCAATTGAGCGCAGCGCTTTTGCCAGCGTCGTAACAACTATTTTTGCGTTTGTCATGTTCGGGTTATCAGCATTGAGGATGGATGGATACCCTATTGCCGCGGCTGCCAGCACAGCTATTTCAGTCAGGCTGGTCTTGATAAATTGGCGGCGTGAAGGACATGACAGTGGCATTTTGACCTTTGTCAATCTATCCAGGATCGAAGGCATGGATTCAACCTAACAGTTTCTTTATTGGTTTTCATCTAAGGCGCATATTCAATTGTCGCTCGATTTAATTCCCAAACAGCAAGCGAACGCTTTGTTTCTGATCAATCCCATATTAACTATGGCTTCCAAAAAATCAATCGGTGTGGATCTGACATTTCAGTCTTGACCCGATGCGTGATTGCAGATAACTGGTTCAACCAATACCCTTTGATTTGCGCTTAAACCTTTTCTAAATAGCTTGCAATCGATGACAGATATTTTCATCATTCAGTGGCTGGCGGCCTTTTCACCCATCGGTGTGGTTCTGATCCTTATGATCGGTTTCAACTGGGGCGGCGGAAGGGCCGGTGCGGCAGGATGGTTTACGGCCGTGATCGCCTCGGTTTTATTTTTCGGCGCCAATCCCAGGCTGCTGGCCTTTGCCCAGACCAAGGGCATATTGCTTTCCATCAACGTACTGTACATCATCTGGATGGCGCTGTTGCTCTATCACACGGTCAACGAGACCGGTGCCATAAAGGCCATCGGCAGTGGCATCGAACGGTTCAGCCAGGACAAATCGATCCAGCTGTTGATTTTCGGCTGGGCCTTTGCCGCTTTTTTGCAGGGCGTGGCCGGTTACGGGGTGCCCATCGCCGTGGTCGCGCCACTTCTGGCGGCGCTGGGATTCAACCCGGTGGTGGCCGTGGCTGTTCCGGCCATCGGCCACTGCTGGTCGGTGACCTTCGGTTCCATGGGGGCCTCCTTCCAGGCCCTGATGGCGGTCACGGGCCTGAGCGCCGACTATCTGGCCCACTGGTCGGCCGTGGTACTGGGTATTTCCGGCTACCTGTGCGCTTTTGCTTCGATCCACGTATACGGCGGCTGGAAGATGATCCGCCACAGTGCCCTGGCGATATTGATCATCGGCACGGTCATGGGCGGGACCCAGTATGGGCTGGCCGTCTCGGGCATGTGGAACCTGGGCGGTTTCGGCGCATCTCTTACCGGGCTGGTGGCCTGCATGGTGGTAGCTCGCATCGGTCCTTACAGAAACAAGGGGACATCTGCGATGCCGGCCGACGATGGACCGATGACCTTCGGCTGGGCGCTTTCGGCCTATGGCCTGCTCATCCTGATCGTCTCGGTGGGCGTGCTGATCCCGCCTGTCAGAGCCTATCTGGGCCAGATCAAACTCTCGCTCTATTTCCCGGAGATTGTCTCCAACACCGGCTGGGTGATTCCGGCCGGATTCGGGCAGAAGATAAAAGTCTTCGGTCACGGCGGAGCGCTGCTGGGCTATGCCTCGGTGGCGGCCTTTCTGCTCTATGCCTCTCGGGGTTTCTATTCGAAGGGAGCCGTCAGGACGATCTTCAAAAAAACGATCGATTCGGGTGTACCGACCAGTCTGGGCATCGTGACCATGGTCTGTTTCGCCCTGATCATGGCCGAATGCGGCATGACCTATCTGCTGGCCGAGGGCATCAGCAGGGTGTTTGGCGCAACCTATCCCTTCTTCGCCCCCTGGATCGGCCTGTTGGGCGCTTTCATGACCGGCTCCAATACCAACTCCAATGTCGTGTTCGGCGTACTTCAGCAACAGACGGCCGAACTGGCCGGAATCAGCGCGGCCATCATCCTGGCTGCCCAGACCACCGGCGGTGCGCTGGGGAGCATGATCGCCCCGGCCAAAATTATCGTCGGATGCTCAACGGTCGGCCTGAGCGGCCGCGAAGCGCCTGTTTTGCGCGCGACTTTAAAATACGGCCTGATCATTACCTCCCTGATCGGCCTGTTTACATTGGCGGCAATCATGCTGGGATCAAGTTAGTGTCCATCATAAAAACGATCTTTCGATCCAGGCCGGTGTTCCCGCATTATTACAATCCTCGACGTAGCGCACTACGCCTCCGGTTGCAAAAATGCTGCGGCTTGATGAACACCGACAGTTAGTAAGATCAGATATTTAATCCCGCAAAGCGGGAGCCTGAACCAAAATCTACCATTTATAATGGACACTATAGTAATAGGGCCAATATAATGGATACATTTTTGAAAAAACACGCCAAACGGTTGAGAAATTTGACCCTGGCATCGATGATGGTCATTCCCTTTTTCCTTTATTGGGCCGCCATCAATGACATGACGGGGCTGATCTATGTTATGCTGGGAGCGATGGGATTATCCATGCTATTGGCCTTAAAAGTGGGATAAAGGAACCGCGACACCTGAAATAAAAACGGGAGGGACCGGCATGCACAACAGATCGGAGATATAAGACATGCACAACCATTTCGCCACCCATCGTCCGCTGCTGATGAGCACCAACTGGATGATTACCGCGGATCACCCCCTGGCCGCCCAGGCTGGCGCGAGCATTCTGGAATCCGGCGGCAATGCCGTAGACGCGGCCATCGCCGCCAACCTGGTCATGACCACGGTCAGGCCCCATATGTGCGGTATCGGCGGCGACCTGTTCATGTTGATCCATATGGCCGGCAAAGGAACTTTCGAGGCCCTCAACGCTTCGGGCCGCTCACCTGCCAGTGCGTCACTGGAAGCCTATCTGGATTTGGGATACGAAACCATCCCTGAAACCGGCATCCATGCCTGCGTCGTTCCGGGCGCCATTGCCGGCTGGCAGGCGGCACTGGAAAGGCACGGCACCCTGGGTCTGGACACGCTGCTGGCCCGGGCCATCCCTTATGCCGAGAACGGATTTCCCGTCTATGCTGAACTGGTCAACGCTATCAAGGAAAAGAAAGACTTGCTGCTTGCGGCCGGAGTGGCCGGGGTAACCTTCCTGCCGGGCGGCCATCTTCCCCGGGTGGGTCAGCTGATCGTACAGCCCAAACTGGCCGAATCCTACCGGGCGCTCAGTAAAGACGGCCCCGACGCATTTTATAGAGGTCCTCTGGGGGAAGCGCTGGTGGCTTTTTCGGACACCCACGGCGGATTTTTCAGCGAAGCCGATCTAACTGCTCACCGTGTTGATTGGGAGACACCGATCAGCACTGATTACCGGGGCTATACCATCGCCACCCAGCCCCCCAACTCACAGGGCATCGCCCTGTTGATGCAGACCAACATGCTCGAACACCAGAACATCGCCGCTATGGGCATCGACTCGGCCGAATTGGTCCACCTGATGGTCGAAGCCAAAAAACTGGCCTTTGTCGACCGGGATGCCTATGTCTGTGACCCGAACTTCTGCGAGGTTCCCGTGTCCGAGATGCTGTCCAAAGAACAAGCCCGGGTTCGCACAGGTCTTATCGATCCTGACCGTGCGTCCGAAAGCTACCCGGCCAGAGACTTTACCAGGGGCGGCGAAGATACGATCTTTTTGGCCGTGGTCGATTCGGCCGGCAATGCCGCGGCCCTGATTCAGTCTCTCTACGAGGTCTTCGGCGCGTGTGCCATGGTGCCTGAAACCGGGATGGTTCTTCATAATCGCGGGTGCGGCTTTACCCTGGATGCGAGCCATCCCAATGTGCTGGCGCCCAACAAGCGGCCCTACCACACCCTGCACCCGGCCATGATACTCAAAGATGGCCGGCCCTACATTATTTTGGGAACCCCCGGGGCTGACGGTCAAACCCAGACCAATATGCAGTTGATAGTGGACATACTGGACTTCGGGGCCGATCCTCAGCAGGCCAGCGAAGCCCCGCGCTGGCGCTCCAACCCGGATGGCACATTGATGATCGAAAATCGTTATCCGGCCAAAACCATTGCAGGATTAAAGGCAAAAGGACACAAGGTCCAGGTTTTGCCGACCTACGCTGAAATAATGGGTTCAGCGCAGGCAATCCTGATCGATCACGAAAACGGCGTTCTAAATGCGGGCGCAGATCCCCGCCGGCAGGCCTATGCCATCGGAGAGTAGTTAATTTATGAAAGCAGCCCTTTATTGCTCAATGGCGGTTCTATTCGCACTTCAAGCTTATGCCGGCACCGGCCCGGCACCGATGGAGAAAAAACGGTCTGATTCGAATGCGTGTGTTATTCTTCTGCACGGCCTGGGCCGGACCTCACGATCAATGGCCGGGATGGCCGCTGCCATGACCGCGGCCGGCTACCTGGCGATCAACCTCGACTATCCGTCCCGACAAAAACCGATTGAAAAACTGGCCGATGCGGTGGTACCCAAAGGACTTGAGCGTTGCCGGGCAGCGGCCGCGGGAAGAATTGATTTTATCACCCATTCGATGGGGGGCATCGTCCTGCGCAGTTACCTGGTACGCCACGACATCGCCGAACTTGGCCGCGTGGTTATGCTCAGCCCGCCGAATCAGGGCAGCGAAGCATCCGACAGATTGATGAATAACCGCGTATACCGCTGGTACAACGGACCCGCCGGCCAGCAGCTGGGCACCGGCCCGGAAGGCCTGGCGGCCTCATTGGGACCGGTCGACTATCAGACCGGCATCATTACCGGCAGCCGCCACAGTTTCTTCGACGGTTGGCTGGCCGACATCATACCCGGCAAAGATGACGGTAAAGTTTCGGTGGAGAGGGCCAGGGTGGCGGGAATGGCCGATTTTATGGTGCTGCCCTATGCCCACTCATTTATCATGCAGCAAAAAATAGTGTTTGCACAGACGCTGCATTTCCTTCAAACAGGTGCATTCGATCATGGCACCCGACCGTGAAGGTCACTTTTAAACTGGCAGTCCTTACGGGCGAGATCGATTAAAAACGTCCGCACAGACGCACCCCGCGGATTGTTGCGCGTGCGCCGAATTCACCCCGGGAAAATATAATGCAAAAAATTGTCATTGAACGCCCCGGTGGCTACCGACAGCTAAAAATCAAGCAGGGCCGGACCCCGACCCCCAAAAATGATGAAGTCCTGATCAAAGTGGCTGCAGCGGGAGTGAACTTTGCAGATGTGTTTATCCGCCTGGGGCTATACAAATCTGCCCGAGAATTTGTGGGCTGGCCGATTACACCGGGCTTTGAAGTTTCAGGTCACATCCTGGATTGCGGCAATGGTGTCAGTGACTTTGAAACCGGCGCGGCCGTGCTGGGTGTCAGCCTGTTCGGAGGATACGCTTCGCATATTTGTATCCCCAAAGATCAGGTTTATCCGGTTCATAAAGAATCGAAATTCAACCTGGATCAATGGGCGGCCTTTCCGGCAGTGTTTTTAACGGCCTACCACGGGCTGTTTCAAAACTTTGTTCTGCGACCCGGTATGAACATCCTGGTTCACTCGGCAGCCGGAGGCGTGGGCAGCGCCCTGCTGCAACTGGGAAAAATCGCCGGCTGCCGGATGATCGCCGTGGTCGGCGCAGGCCACAAAAAACAGACCGCCCTCAACTGCGGGGCCGACGTGGTGATCGACAAGCGCAGTCAGGATCTATGGCCCAGCGTTAAACAAGCCTGCCCGAACGGCTGTGATGTGGTCTTTGATGCCAACGGCCCGGCCACCCTGAAACAGAGCTACGCCCACCTTGCGGCAACCGGGAAGCTGGTGATCTACGGTTTCCATTCCATGCTGTCCAAAAAAGGCAACCTGGCCAAAACCATCAAACTCGCTGTCGGGTATTTTCAGATACCCCGATGGAACCCCCTTGACATGACCCGGGACAACAAGAGCATTGTTACATTCAACTTATCGTACCTGTTTAACCGGATGGACCTGTTCAAAGAGGCCATGCAGGATCTGATAACCTGGGTCGAAGACGGAAAAATCATTGCCCCGCCGCTGCGACCCTTTCCATTTGATCGGGTGGCCGATGCCCACCGCGCGCTCGAATCCGGTTCAACGGTTGGTAAATTGATTTTAAAATTATAGCCTTTCTTTCAATCCAATCGCATTCAGCGGCATTGCGCCCGACCGCGTTTCCGGATAGACACGCTCTCATTGACCCAGACACTGCCATCGGGCAGCAGTTGAATTGGAATAAGATCGCGCCGGCCTGAAGTTGATTGATACTGCAGTGCGGTGTTTCCCTGGAAGGAAATGATGTTCCAGGTCCCCTTGTCCTGCCAGTTATTGACCTGCTCATTGCCGAGAACTGTCTGCTTGCGGCTCTGACCGTAAAGCAAATAGTTTCCGGAACGACAGTAATGAATCTCCAGAAAAAAGTAAGTGCCGTAAACCGGGCCCCCTTCTCGATATGAAACCAGCATTTTTTGTCCGCTGAAAAAACGTTTGGCTTTTGTCTGCTGATGGGTCTGGGCGTATAGATGGTTAAACGGTAACATGATGAGGGCGGCAATAATCAAAAAATGATATCTAGAAAACATAGTGTGTTCCTATTTCACCTTTAATGATTCACCTCTTTTATATTAACACCAAAATACGGATTCGCTACCCAACGGTGCCACCTAATTTACTGGTAGGATATACCTGCTATTAGGCTCCCTTTATCTTGCTGTTGACATCCTTTCCAAACAGCCTACTTTCTTGGTGTAGGTAGAGGATCTGATCGGACAACTCATCTGGATCTGAAATCTTCAAACCACATTCCTCCTTGCCAATTCGGGTGCGGCAGAATGACTGCCGCACCCGAATTTATTAAAAACCAGACACCGGTGGGCGTCAGGGTCATAAAAAGGTAAAATCATGGAATCCACGCTTTCAGTGTATGTAACCAATCTTATCACCGTAACCTTGATGATGGGTGCCGGATGGCTTGTGAGCCTGCTGTACCAGAACGTCACCCTGGTCGACTCCCTGTGGGGAATCGGGTTTGTGGTGATTGCCTGGTCAACGGTGTTCATGTCCAACGGATATGCCCTGCGAACGTTGCTGCTGGCGGTTTTAACCACCGTATGGGGGCTGCGCTTGAGCATCTATCTGACCTGGCGCAATTATGGCAAGGGCGAAGATCCTCGCTATGGGTCCTGGCGCAGGCAATACGGCAAGCGGTTCTGGATTGTCAGCCTGTTCAACGTCTTTCTGGTGCAGGCGGTGTTTATGTGGGTCATCGCCCTGGCGATGCAGTTCGGCCAGATGGCGCCCACGCCGGCCAGCCTGACCTGGCTCGATGTCCTGGGATTGTCTTTATGGTTGATCGGATTCATTTTCGAAGCTGTGGGCGACTGGCAACTGGCCCGCTTCAAAGCCGATCCGGCAAACAAGGGCAGGGTAATGGACAAAGGCCTGTGGGCCTTTACGCGCCATCCTAATTATTTCGGTGAAGCCCTCATCTGGTGGGGCATTTTTCTGATTGTCCTTTCAACCCCCGGCAGCCTGTGGACGATTATCAGTCCAATACTGATCACCATAACCCTGCTGAAAATAACCGGGGTCACATTGACCGAAAAAACGATCGTCGAAAAACGTCCAGGGTACAGGGAATATATCGCCAGGACCAGTACCTTTTTTCCCTGGTTTCCAAAAAGGAGTAAAGATGGGTGTCATGATCGATCTTGCCGATCGGGCAATCCTGCCTGACCGGTTGATAAGGCTGGGCATTCGCTATCTGGATCGTAAGCGCTTGCAGGCCGAGGACCACCGCAGCCCGGAACAAAATCGCCGGGTCAAAGAAGCATTCGTGCAGCAGATGCAGCAAAGTCCGATAGCTGTCCAGACCCGCATGGCCAACGAGCAACATTATGAACTGCCGGCGGTCTTTTTCGAAAACGTGCTGGGCCCCCAGCTTAAATACAGCGGCAGCTACTGGCCGGACGGCTGCAGTTCACTGGATGAGGCCGAAAAAAAGATGCTGACGCTCTATTGTGAGCGGGCCCAACTGGACGAGAACATGCAGGTGCTGGAACTTGGATGCGGCTGGGGATCGCTGTCTTTGTGGATGGCGGCCAAATATCCCGGCAGCAATTTTGTTTCCGTTTCCAACTCACGGTCGCAACGAGAATTCATCACCGCCCGGGCCGGCCGCAGAGGGCTGGACAATCTGACCGTCATCACTGCCGACATGAACGAATTTGAGACCGATCTGCGTTTTGATCGGGTAATATCGGTCGAAATGTTTGAACACATGCGCAACTGGAAGACGTTGTTAAGGAAAATCGATTCCTGGTTGAAGCCCGACGGCAAGCTGTTTGTGCATATCTTCAGTCATCGAAAGTTCGCCTATCCTTTTGAAACCGACGGCGACCACAACTGGATGGGACAACACTTTTTCAGCGGCGGCATGATGCCGTCCGACGATTTGATCATGTACTTTCAGGACGACCTTGCGGTTGAAAAGAAATGGCGGGTTGACGGACGCCACTATCAAAAGACGGCCGAAGCCTGGCTCAATAATCTGGATGCCCACCGCAAAGCGATCTTACCGATCATGGCAGCGGTCTACGGATCCGATCAGGCTGATATCTGGCTGCAACGCTGGCGTATATTTTTCATGGCCTGCGCTGAACTGTGGGGTTATCGCAACGGCCGTGAGTGGCAGGTGTCCCACTACCGGCTGCACAAAACCGAACAGGGCGGTCGGTCATGAAAAGCGGGATCTACGAAGGCACCATCCGGCACCGACGGATGCGGCCGGTCGGCAACCGGTTTCAATACCGCCTGTTTTTGATGTATCTGGATCTGGCCGAATTGCCTGAAATGTTCGATCCGTATCGCTTCTGGTCTATCGAAAAGAAAAATATCGCAACCTTCCGTCGCCGGGATCATCTGGGCGATCCTGAGGTTTCCCTGACGCATGTTGTCCGCGATCTGGTTGCGGCGCGTCTCGGCCGGCGCCCGTCAGGTCCGATCCGGATGCTGACCCATCTGCGATATTTCGGATACTGCTTTAATCCGGTCAGTTTTTATTACTGCTTCGATCCGGATGACACGCGGGTCGAAACCATCGTAGCCGAAATACACAATACACCCTGGCTGGAAAGACACCCCTATGTGCTGGGCGATCAGCTGAATATCCACCGCAGATCGGATTGGCGCAGATTCCGGTTCAACAAGGATTTTCATGTATCGCCCTTTATGGACATGGACATCGACTATGACTGGCGCTTTCGCATTCCGGGCCAACAGTTGAATGTGCACATGGTAAATTACCGCAGCGGCGAAAAACTCTTCGATGCGTCCCTGTCTCTCAAACGCCGTGAAATCAGTTCGTCCGCGTTGAACCGGGTGCTCATAGCCTATCCGCTGATGACGGCCAAAGTGACGGCGCTGATTTACTGGCAGGCCCTGCGACTGCATCTGAAAAAAGTACCCTTTTATACCCACCCGTCCAAAAGAGACGCCGCGTTCCCTTCGGGTCGCCCGTAAGGGCGCCATGGGTTCAAAATAGCAAACCTTCAAGGAGATCTCGACATGACCGAAACAATCATACCGTCAAACATTTTATATCTGGATCGATATCGTCCCGGTTGGCTGGATAAAATGGCGCGTCGTACGTTGCTCAAGCTCTTTGCGGGCCTGAAATTCGGCGAACTTGTTTTTAAGGACGGCAAAGAAAATCTCCGATTTGGGAAAACCACTGCAGATTTTCCCCTCACAGCATCGGTTTCGGTTCATGATCCGCGCTTTTATAAAGCGGTGCTTTCAAAAGGCACCATCGGATCCGGTGAAAGCTACATGGCCGGTTTTTGGTCCACCGACAATTTGACCCATGTCATCCGTATTATCCTGCGAAATCAGATGGTCATGCAAGGACTGGACAGCGGCTGGTCGAAGATTTCGGCCCCCCTGTATAACCTGTTTCATTTTCTGCGTCGCAACAGCCGCAGGGGCAGCCGCAAAAACATCATGGCCCACTATGATCTGGGCAATACATTTTACAGCCTGTTTTTGGACGATACCCTGACATATTCCAGCGGCATATTCGAAACCGATACAAGTTCGCTGGCGGACGCCTCGATTGCCAAGTACGACCGTATCTGCCGCAAGCTCGACCTGACCGCCGACGATCATGTGCTCGAAATCGGCAGCGGCTGGGGCGGCTACGCCATTCATGCGGCCAGAAACTACGGCTGTCGGGTAACGACCACCACGATATCCAAAAAGCAGTTTGCTGTGGCCAAACAGCGGGTTGCCGAGGCCGGGTTGACCGATCGGGTAAACATCCTGTTAAAGGATTATCGCGAACTGAGCGGCACTTACGATAAGCTGGTGTCGATCGAAATGATCGAAGCCGTAGGGCACCAGTACTACCCCACCTTTTTTAAAACCTGCGCTGATCTGCTGAAACCGCACGGCATGATGGCCATCCAGGCGATCACGATTGGTGACCACCTTTATGATCAACACAAGTTTTCGGTTGATTTTATCAAGCGTTATATCTTCCCCGGCAGCTGCATCCCATCGCTTACCGCGCTGCACCGGGCCATGGCTAAATCATCCGACTTTCGCCTGTTCCACATGGAAGACATTACGCCGCATTATGCCAGGACCCTACATATGTGGCGCGAGCGCTTCTTCAATAATGTCGAGCAGGTCCGCAAACTCGGCTACCCGGAGGCATTTGTCCGGATGTGGGATTTTTATCTGGCCTACTGTGAAGCAGGATTTGCGGAAAGATATATCGGAGATGTTCAGATGGTGTTCACCAAGCCGCTCTGCCGGCGGGATGCGATCCTGGCAAAACTGTAATCGCTCTCTGGCTTAGAAGGTACTGTAGTAGTTGTCAGGACAGTTTTTTCTAATGATAAAAAACTCTTAGAGCGTTTGGATAATTCGACGTTATCGACCATCCACATAAAACTCAAAAAACTACCCATAGGGGAACGTTATTCTGACAAACGCTATAGATGACCGCTTGTTGACTTTTTCTCACCCTGTGTAGAATACAGATCTAAAAGGTTTTTCCAAAAAGCTTGCCCACCTCCAGGCCGCTCTTTACGCCGTCTTCGTGAAAACCGTAAAACCAGTATGCCCCGCAGTAATAGGTCCGGTTCTGACCGTTGATTTCAGCGTAGCGCCGGCGAGCAGCCAGGCTCCTGGGCGTGTATACAGGGTGGTGGTAGGTCAGCCGTTTAATGATTTTTTCCGGAGCGATGGCAGCGGTCATGTTCAGGGTCACGCAAAATTCTACGGCTGCCTCCAGGCTCTGGAGTATATTCATATCATAGGTCACCGCCACCCGTTTGCGGTCATCGCTGGGTATGTGATAATTCCAGGCGGCCCAGGCAGCCTGCTTGCAGGGCAGGACGGTGTCATCGGTGTGCAGCACCGTCTCGTTTTCCTGAAAATCGATGGCGCCCAGTATATCTCTTTCCTGCTCGGAGGGATCTTCCAGAAGGGTCAGGGCCTGATCGCTGTGGGTGGCGATCACGACGCTGTCAAATGTTTCGGGCGCCAGGCCGCCGGCCTGAATTTCCACAGATGCTTTTGAGCGCCGGATCTTGTGTACACCGCAATTCAGGCGAATGTTGTCCCTGAAACGACGGGTCAGCGGTTCGACATATTGTTTTGATCCGCCTTTGATCACCAGCCAGCGGGGCTGGTCTTTGATGTTCAAAAAGCCGTGTTTTACGAAAAATTCGGCAAAGTAGCGCACCGGAAATTTTCGAAATCGATCCGGGTCCGCCGACCAGATGGCCGAACCCATGGGCACGATAAAATAGTCGATGAACCAGGGAGAGTATTTATTTTGGATTAAATATTGGTCCAGGGTTTGCTCATACTGCCGATCGGTGACAGACAATTGACCGGCCTCGCGCCTGAAACGCAATGCGTCCAGGAGCATGCGGTAAAATGCCGGCCGGAATATATTGCGGCGCTGGACGAAAATTGAATTCAGCGTGCTGGGACGGAACTCGAGGCCGGTCCTGTAACACTTGACGCTAAAGCTCATCTCCGAATGCTGCCATTCGACGCCCAGCCGGGACATGAGCTTTATAAAGTTGGGATATGTTCTTTCATTGAATACGATAAAGCCGGTATCGACGTTATAGTTGCGTCCGTCATGCGAAATATCATGGGTGTGGGTGTGCCCGCCGATGTGGCTGCCGGCTTCATAGACGGTCACCGCATGTTCGTCGCTGAGCAGATAAGCGGTTACCAGTCCGGAAATGCCGGCGCCGACCACTGCGATGTTCATGGTCTGCAATCTCCTTAATCCGGGTGAGTGGCTGCAGGGGCGTTCACTATCAGGTTTTTGGTTTTCACCTGCTCGGGCACCGGCCGCAGGTCCCAAACGATACCCAGCCACGACATGAAGACAAGGACCCAGTAGGTCAGATCGATTTCCCACCAGAAAAAACCCTGCCGGGTGGAAATGGAGAAATGATGGTGGTTGTTGTGCCAGCCTTCGCCCAGGGTGATAATGGACAGCACCAAACTGTTGCGGCTGGTGTCGGCCGTGTCATATCGCCGCCGGCCGCAAATGTGGGCGAATGAGTTGATCGATACGGTGGCGTGAAAATGGACGACCGTGGAGATAAAAAACCCCCAGATAAGCAATTGGGTGCCGTTGGTGTTCAGAGTCGGCGCAATTCGGGCCAGTATCATGCCGGCAATAAAAAGAAAAAGGGCCAGCAGAATCGGAAATACCGTGTCGAAGCGGTTGATCCAGACCAGTTCGGGGTACTTGGCCCAATCACGGACATATTTCATCCGGGTGGCAAAATTGCTGCGCGAGGTCAGCCACCCGATGTGGCTCCAGAGAAACCCATGTTGCAAAGGCGAATGGACATCCTGGGGCATATCGGTAAACCGATGATGGTGTCGGTGATGAGCCGCCAACCACAGCGGGCCCCTCTGGGCGGTGGAATTGGCCAGGGCGGCAAACACAAACTGCCAGAACCGGTTGGTCTTGAACGTCTTGTGTGAAAAATAGCGGTGGTAAAAACCGGTTATGGCAAACATGCGAATGACATACAGCCCAAAGGCCGTGACCACGGCCGTCCAGCTCCAGCCAACCCATATGACGGCAAAACACATCAGGTGCAAAATGACAAAAGGAACAATTCGCACCCATTCTGTTTTCTGCGCTCTGTCTGCGCTCGCCTGGAGCTGATCGGCTTGGTACGCAGAATCGAACCAGCGTACAACTGACCGGAACAGGTGGGCAAGGTCAAAGGCGGAACGGGCTCTGTGGGTCATGCTCAAGATCTATTCATCAACAATTATTGTTTGCAATTGGATAGCACCGGCCGGGATTCGGCGACAACCCGGTAAATTAAACGATTTCATACCACCGCAACGCCATGCTGTCAAAGTCAACCATGCTTTTTTCAAGTTTCCAATATTTGACAGCGCGCGAGCGCTTCAACAACCCTGGCCCAGAACTGGGTACAGATCGGATATCGAATTATCTGAGCAATGAAAACAATCTTGACATAACGACCCCGTTTTTCGCCTTAGCACCAGGGCGGGCCCTGGCCCAGAACTGGCTACAGATCGGATATCGAAATGTCAGGCTTTTGAAAATACGCTTTAAAAATGTCACTATTTTTCTCTGAAGCGCCAGGGCAGGCTCCGCACTCCGAACTCCTAACTCCGAACTTCTTCCATATTGTTCCGGTTTGCTTATCAACTTGCGTACGGTCCATCTAATCAAAACATAATTATGACAATTGATATAATCGGCCTGCCGGGCTTGACAAACTTGGTTAGTAACCCATATAGTTCGCAGCACTAATAATTATGCTCCCTAAATGTTAGAATGCCTAACGAAGAAAGGCTGATATGATGTCCAAACCGCAGACCCTTGATCGGGCGCGCTATATCTTTAATACCGGTAAAATGGTTCACGACCATGTTTTTCGCATTTATGCCCGGCGCCTGGCGGATAAAGGCAAAAAAGCCGGCTCGGACGAATTGTCCATCAATCAACTGCATGCCGTTAAGGTGGCCCACAACCAGGGTCCGGTGACCATCACCGGTCTGGCCGAGAATCTCGGCGTATCGGCGCCTTCGGCCTCGGCCATGGTGGACCGGCTGGTGGACAGGGGATATTTAACCCGCCATGCGCATCCGGCGGACAGACGTAAAGTGCAGATCAGGGTATCGGCCAAAGCCGAAGCGCAAATTGCCGAAGCTGAAAAACAGATACTGACCAGTTTCGTGGAAATTGTCGAAAGGGTCGGAGCCGAGACGGCCCAAAAATGGTGCGACGTGCTCACGATTGTATCCCGGGCCCTGGTTGATTTAAACACCGAAGCTCAATGCGCTGCATCAAAGCCACCGCCGGGTCTGGGCATCAAACGCTCGGCCCGCTGACGGCCCGGTGCGGTCAACGGTTCAAGCGGATCGCAGACGGTTGCGCCCGCGGCGGGATTCGGTGGCCGGCCATACAAATGGTCACAAACAATTGTTCGATTATCAGGGTTGGGTGTTTAAGATTACCGGCACTGAGGCAAGGACGAAAAAATGGAATTAAACGGTAAAAAAAGTGCCCGGCCGGCGATCAACATCGTCAAACGGATTGTCATCTGTTTGGCCGTGCTGCTGGTCGGGATTGTCGGCATGCTGGCACTGGCCAATATGAAAAAACCGCCGGCTGAAGCCAAACGCAGCGAACGTCCGCTGCAGGTAGAGGCTGTCCGGGCTCAATTTGAGGACGTACCGGTGACCAAAACCGGTTTCGGAGAAGCACAGGCCCTGACAGTGGTTGACCTCGCCCCGGAAGTGTCGGGTAAGATCGTCATGACCCATCCACGCCTGGAGGTGGGCGAGATCATTCCCAAAGACGAAATTTTATTTGAAGTCGATCCCCGTGATTATCAAGCCGCCCTGCAGCAAGCCCGGGCCACGGTATCCCAGCTCGAAAACGCCATCCTGCGGCTGAGGAAGCAATACCTCAATGACAAGCAACGCCTCAAGACGCTGGAGCGCAGTCGAAAAATAGCAAAAGACGAATTCGAGCGCCTCAAGCGCCTCTACGAAGTGGACAAAGTAGGTACCCGTTCGGGGGTGGATTCGGCCGAAATGGCCTACAATTCAGCCATTAACCAGGCCGAACAGTTGTATCAGACCGTAACGCTGTATCCGATCCAGATCAAAGAAGCCCAGAGTAATCTGACCGCCGCCAGAGCCCGGCTGGACCTTGCACGCACCAACCTGGAGCGTTGCCGGGTATCGGTTCCGTTCAATGCCCGCGTAAAAGCAAAGCACATCGAAACCGGACAATACGTGACCCCCGGCAAGCAGGTCCTAACCATGGCCAACGATGAGCGCCTGGAAATCCATGTCCCGCTTGACAGCCGGGATGCACGCGAGTGGTTGCAGTTCAATGGTCAGCACCGGTCCGCAAGCACGGCCTGGTTTACCGGTTTAAAACCGGTCACCTGCACGATCCGCTGGACCGAAGCCCCCGAGGCGCATGTCTGGGAGGGAGAACTCAACCGGGTGGTCAAATTCGATCAGCAGACCCGCACCCTGACCGTGGCCGTGCGCCTGGAAGCGCAGCAGGCACGCTCCAAAGACCCCCTGCAACTGCCACTGGTGGACGGCATGTTCTGTGCGGTGGACATACCCGGACGGAGCATGCAGCAGGTAGTCCGTCTGCCGCGCTGGGCCGTGAGCTTTGAAAACACCGCCTATGTGGCCAGTGACGGTCGCCTGAAAACGGTGCGTGTCAGCGTGGCCCGCAGCGAAAACGAAGATGTTTTTGTTTCCGGCGGCATTGCCCCGGGCGACCTGGTGATCACCACCCGCCTGGTGAACCCCCTGGAAAACACCCTGTTGGATGTCGACATCGTCCCAGAAAAGGACATCCGGTCATGAAAACGATACTGGCCGCATTTGCCCGCAACACGGTCTTTGCCAACATCTTGCTGACCATTATTTTTCTGGCCGGTTACCTGGCCACCGTTTCCATGATCCGGGAAACATTTCCCGAATTTTCCCTGGACCGCATCACCATATCGGTGGCCTACCCGGGCGCCGATCCGGAGGAGGTCGAAGAGGGCATCAGCCGTAAAATTGAAGAAGCTCTGGAAGGTGTGGAGGGAATCAAGCAGATCATCACCAAGTCCCGTGAAAATCTGGGCACCGCCGTTATCGAAGTCAAAGAAGGCTGGGACCTAAGAGCGGTGCAGGACCGCGTTCGCAGCCGGATCGATGCCATCTCGACCTTCCCGGTCGATTCCGAAAAACCGGTCATTGCCGAACTGCTGCTCAAAGATTCGGTCATGCTGGTGGCGCTGTCCGGTCAGATGTCGGAAAAACGAATCAAAGAGTGGGCCGAAAGCATAAAGGACGAACTGCAGCAGATTCCGGCAATTTCACAGGTGGAGATATTCGGTGCCCGGGACTACGAAATCGCCATCGAAGTCTCCGAAGCCAAACTGCGCCAGTATGGTCTTACGTTCAATGCGGTCTCCGATGCTGTCCGGCGCAGCAACCTGAATATGGCCGGCGGCACCATCCGAACCCAGGGCGAAGAGATCCGGGTGCGCACCATGGGTCGCAAGTATACCGGGGATGAATTGGCCGGGATCGTCGTTTTGGCCCGTCCTACCGGGGAAATTATTACCCTGGACCGCCTGGCCACCATCGTGGACGGTTTCACCGAAGATCCCATCCAGGCCAGCATCAACGGCCAACCCTCGGTTATTGTGTTTGTCAACAAAACCAGGGAAGAAGATGCGCTGGCAATATCCAGGGCCGTTCAGAAATTTGTGGATCAAAAAAAGAATTCCCTGCCCGAAGGCGTCAAACTCGACATCCTTTACGACAACACCGATATGCTGCGGGACCGCATCGATCTGCTGGTCAACAACGGTTTGATCGGTTTGACGATCGTGTTTGTCGTGCTCTGGCTGTTTTTGAATCTGCGCCTGTCATTCTGGGCCGGCATGGGCATTCCGATATCGATAGCCGGGGCCCTGGCGATTTTGTGGGCCATCGGCGGAACGCTCAACATGATTTCGCTCTTCGGGCTGATCATGGTGCTGGGAATTGTGGTCGACGATGCCATTGTGGTGGGGGAATCCATCTACGTGCATCGCAAACGGGGCGAACCGCCCCTGAAAGCGGCCGTCGAGGGGGTGCTCGAGGTCGGCATGCCGGTGATTGCCGCCGTGCTCACCACCATCGTGGCCTTCATCCCGCTGTTTTTTATCGGCGGCATCATGGGCAAGTTCATCTCCATTCTGCCGGCCGTAGTGGTGGCCTGCCTGGCGATTTCACTGGTGGAATGCCTGATCCTGCTGCCCGCCCACCTGAGCAATCTGCCGGATCTCGACAAATATGAAAATGTGAAGACCGGCATCCTGGCCCGTATCGATGCGGTCCACCGGGCTACGGCCCAGGGTATGGAGTGGTTCGTTGCCCGAATATACAGGCCTTTCCTGAGTCAGGCCCTCTATTGGCGCTACATTTCTTTTTGCACCGCCATTGCGATTTTACTTCTGGCCGTGGGTCTGGTCGGCGGTGGCATCATCAAATTTGAGGTCTTTCCCAAAGTGGACGGATTTATCGCCACCGCCAATGTCAAATTCCCGAGCGGCACGCCGCCCGAGGTCACCCAGGATGCCCTGGATCGCATCGAGTCGGCCATGTTGCGAATCAACCAACGCACCCGCACCCAATCGGGCGAGCCCCTGCTCAAAGAGCGCCTGGTGCTTTTGGGCCAGACCCTGGAAGAACTGGCCGACTCGGGCCCCCACGTGGGCTGCGTCCAGGCTGTTTTCCGGATGCAACAGACAACCCCTCCACTCGGGCCCCCACGTGGGCGGCGTCCAGGCCATCCTGCTGGCATCGGAAAAGCGCGGCATCCATTCCAGCGATATTATGGTGGAATGGGAAAAAGAGGTGGGCAACATCCCCGGAATCAAATCCTTGACCTTTACCGGTCTGTCGGCCGGACCGCCCGGCGCCCCGATTGAGATATGGCTCCAGGGCCAAAAAATGCAGGATATCCTGGCGGCCGCCGACGACCTGATGGACCGGCTGCAACAGTTTGAAGGTGTTTACCAGATTTACTCCGATTTTTCGCCGGGCAAAAATGAGATGCGCCTGGAACTCAAACCGGAGGCCCGCGCACTGGGTTTGACCGTCAATGATCTGGCCCGCCAGATTTATGCGGGCTATTACGGCGAAGAGGCGGTCCGGCTACAGCGCGGCCGCAATGACATCCGGGTCAAGGTGCGCTACACCACCGATGAACGCAGCCGCCTGTCCGAGTTGATGCGCATTCGTATTCGCACGCCCCAGGGCAATGAGGTGCCGCTTGTTTCGGTGGCAAACATTGGTTTTTCGCCGGGCTATTCGACCATCAGCCGCACCGACGGGATGCGCACGGTAGCGGTCAGCACCGAGGTGGATGCGAACAAGGCCAATGCCAACGAAATTTTTGCCGAACTTTCGGGCGGGTATTTCCAGGAACTCCAGGAAAACTATCCGGGTCTGCTGGTTGCGCTGCAGGGCGAAAAAAAGAAAATGCGCGAATCATTTTCCAGCCTGTATGTCGGTTTTCCGATGGCCGTTTTGGGGATTTTCATTATTATCGCCACCATGTTCCGCAGCTATGCCCAGCCCTTTGTGATCATGTTCACGGTCCCTTTCGGCATTATCGGCGGCATCATCGGCCACATGCTGCTGGGTTATGATTTATCGATCATGAGTATTTTCGGCATGGTGGCCCTGACCGGCGTGGTTGTCAACGATGCCATCGTCCTGATCGAACGCATCAACGAAAACCTGGCCGACGGCATGCGTTTTTTTGAGGCGATCCTCGACGGGGGTGCCCGGCGATTCCGGGCGATTTTTCTGACAACCGTCAGCACGGTGGGCGGCCTGGCACCATTGATTCTGGAATCCAACCTGCAGGCCAAGTTTCTGATCCCCATGGCCATATCGATCGCGGGCGGGGTGGCCTTTGCCACGGTGCTGACCCTGGTGTTGATTCCCAGCCTGCTGTCGATTCTAAGCGATTTGCGTCTGGTGGTCCACCGTTTCAAACACGGTCGCTGGCCCCGGCGCGAAGAAGTCGAGCCGGCCCGCAATCGCAAGGTGAATCTGCTCGAGCCATCCGAGACAGTACCACCCAAAAAACCGCTGGCGGTCACATCAAGCGAATCATCAACGCGATAGTTGTTAAACAGATAGTTAATAACCGATAATGCCAAACGAACCACCTGAACAATATTCCAGCGAGCAAGTCAGTCGGATCATTCAGCGCGCTCTGCAGTCTGAAAGGGAAGCGGACATCAGCCAGGCTGAACTGATCGAGACCGGCAAAGAAATGGGACTCGATGAAGCGAAGATCAAAGCGGCCATCGAAGCAGAACGACAGGAAAGCAATCACCGCAAGATTCTGCAGCGCAGAAAAACAGGATTCTACTGGCACCTTTACAGCTACCTTGTAGTAAATGTTGGGCTGGTCGTCATCAACAGCCTCGTTCCGGGCCCCTGGTGGTTTCAATGGTCGGTTCTGGGATGGGGAATCGGCATCGCCTGCCACGGCAAGGCTGTTTTTTCCTCGTCCGGCAATCCGTAAGGTGTCAGGTTTATTTAACCAATTCAGGGGGAGATCATTTGCATGGAAAAATTGTGTAAAAGACCGATGGTCGTTTTTTTCAGCCTGCTGGTGATTTGTCAAAATGCCGTTGCCGGAGAGCTCTGGCCTACCGAACCACCCGATCTGCCGCCGGTAATGGCGCCCGCCGAGGTTGATCTGGGCGGCATCGACGTGCTGGATTTGAAAACAGCCCAGCGGATCGCCCTGCAAAACAACCCCAGCCTGGCAGCTGCGGCTGCACGGGTTACCCAGGCCAAGCAAAGGGTTGCCCAGGCCGCCGCCACCTATTGGCCGCGCCTGGACGCCGATGCGGCCGCTCGCCGGGCCTGGCTTTCGGATGTTGAGAAAGCGTCGCGCCTGGCACTGGCCCGGCTTTTTGATCCCAATGCGGCCATCGGTGATCCGGAAGACCAATACGGCCTGGGTTTGTCAGCCAGTTATGCGTTTTTCACCGGTTTTGAGCGTAAATTTGCTAATTTATCGGCTATTTATGGCCAAGACCAAAGCCATGCGGCCCGGATGGATGCCTGGCGCATACTGCTGATCTCGGTGGCATCAGGCTATTATTCGGCCCAGCTGGCGGTGCAAGCGATCGCCATCGCTAAAGCGGATGAAGACTTTAACCAGCGCCAGTATCTGGAGGCCCAGGCCCGCCGCCGGGTGGGAACCGGCTCGCTGAGCGATGAACTGAATTTCGAGGTCCGGGTTAATTCGGCCCGGACCGAATTGATCAACGCCCGGCGAGAATATGAAATTTCACTTTATGCGTTGGCCGAATTGATGGGGATACCTTCCAGCCGATTTCCAGCAGGCCTGAAACTTGAGGCATTGGCGCCGGAAACCACCCGTGACATGGTGCCGCCCGAAACCGAAACATTGCTTCAGTATGCACTGAAAAACCGACCGGACTTTCTGCAGATCGAATATGCTCTGGCCCAGGCCGATGCAAACATCGGTCTGGCACGGTCCAATTACTGGCCCTCGGTTGCTCTAACCGGCAATGTCGACGGCAACCGGACCGACAATCCCGAATTCAGCTTTGACGACTTTGGCGGATCGGTCGCACTGGTTTTTTCCTATAATCTGTTTTCAGGGGGCGGAGACCGGGCCCGGGTCCGGGAAGCGATGGCCATAAAGTCGGAATTTGAAAAAAACCTGGATCAGTCTCGCAATAACATCTCCTTTCAAGTCCGGGAAGCGGTCGCCCGCGTGCGTCAGACCCAGGAGCAACTGATCCTGCAGGCCTCCAGTCTAAAGCTGGTGGAACGAAACCGCGATCTGGTGGAAAAAGAATACAATGCCGGCCAGGCCTCGCTGGTGCGCTTGAATGAAGCGCAGCGAGACCTGACAAACACCCAGGGCCGTCTGGCCCTGGCCCGCGTCGAATTGCGCCGGGCTCTGAAGCTGCTGGAAGCGGCCACCGGATCGATTATCGGGCCGTATGTGGATAAAACCGATTAGGATTGCGCCCGGTAATACCTTACGAAACGAAATCGAAAGAACAAACATGCTGCATAACTGCAAGGCATTTAATTTTATTTTTAATAACCTGCCTGATTATTAAGGTAATATTCACATGTTGAGCGGTCATAAATTACAAAATTGTCATGTAATTAACAATTTGGGCTTGAAATATTTTTTATTGTCGTCTATGGAAAAAATAATTAAGGGTTAGCATATTCCTGTCATGTGGGCTGTACTTCATCTTGATCTGGCTTATTATTAAACGCCTGCTTGCCAGGATGTATCTGACTGGAAACAGGCGCATTGGCGCCTGTACCCAAACCGTGCAACCGTCGACCGAATTAGACTAAGCCGGTAGCCTATCGGCAAGGTTGCACGCTGGGATTGATCGCTGCACAAATGCCCAAACCGGAACGGAGCTGCACCCCCTCCGGTAAATTTGGTTTATGGATGTCCACCGGAAGCCGGTGGTCAAATTCCATTCGAACCATGCCCGTTTAGCGCATTCGACTCATCAAGTACCCTGTCTGCTGCAGCGAGCGTCTCTGTATTTACAAAGTGATGCGCAAGGTGGCATCGATCCAAGCAGTGGGGGTGCAAGCCATGTCCAATGAAAATGGATTTACGCTAATTGAGCTGATAGCGGTCATGGTTATCATTTCAATCATTGCCTCGGTGGTCGTAAAAAAAATCAACAGCCTCGATGTAGCCGCAAAATACAAAGCGATCGAAGCAGGTGTCAGTCAGCTCAACTCAAGAGAGCTGCTGAGTTGGACCAATATTTTGCTGGCTCCCGGCGGATACACCAATGACGGTGAGGTATTCAATTCGGTAGACAAAGAACTGGGTACCTATTACGGCTGGTCTTCGACCCCAACTGCAGTCGGCGGCCAATTAAGCTTCAAATCCGAATCGGTTAACCTGAGCCGTCAGACATCAACCTCTGTTGCTGCTGCAAGGTGGAACTAACTGGCCGGCGGCAGAAGATTTAGCACCCAACGCCGGCCGGAGACGGTTTCCTGCAGCAGACCTTTCCAACAATCTTCGCGTGTCAATCTGTCTCCATTTTAACCTTTTGTTATCATTGTATTAAATGTTAATTATCAAGGCTTGACAACCTTAATATTTTCATTAAAATAGTCTTTTTGGGATGACCAGGTTGCCAGCCTTGCACACCAGGCACGCTCAGCCTAAACGGACGAGGAGACAGTTGTGGACGTTGAACAGTTGAATTACCGGGTGGAAGAAAAACAGCTGTTAGTCAAGCGGATGCGCAGCGAAATCAGCCAAATACTGGTCGGACAGCAAGATCTTGTGAACGGCTTGCTGATGGGGCTCTTCACCAAGGGACATATTTTGATCGAGGGCGTGCCCGGTCTGGCAAAAACCAGTGCCGTCAAAGCCCTGGCAGATACGGTCCAGGCAGATTTCAAACGCATCCAGTTCACACCGGATCTGCTCCCGGCCGACTTGATTGGCACCGAAATTTATCGCCCCAAAAGCGGTGATTTCAGTATCAAAAAAGGCCCCATCTTTCACAACATCATCCTGGCCGACGAAATAAACCGGGCCCCCTCCAAGGTACAATCGGCCCTCCTGGAGGCGATGCAGGAAAGACAGGTCACGATCGGCGAGACGACTTTTGCGTTGGCCGACCCGTTTCTGGTACTGGCGACCCAGAATCCGATCGAACAGGAAGGCACCTATCCGTTGCCCGAAGCCCAGGTGGACCGGTTCATGCTCAAACTGCTGATCGACTACCCGGACCGCAACGAAGAAAAAGAAATTATGACGCGGGTGGGATTTGAAACACCCGGCAAAGTAGGCCGGATCCTCGAGCCCGCTCAGCTGGATGCGATTGTAGATCTGATCCGCGACATCTTTGTGGATGAAAAGCTTAAAGACTATATCGTCGACATTGTTTATGCAACGCGCAAACCGGATGAATACGGCATCGAGGTGGCCGACTATATACAATACGGCGCGTCACCCCGGGCAACGATATACCTGAGTCTGGTCGCACGGGCCTATGCCTTTTTGCAGGGACGCGCTTTTGTGACACCCCAGGATATCAAAACCATCGCGCCCAATGTTCTGCGCCACCGCATCATACTCACATATGAAGCCGAGGCCGAAGACATCACCACCGATCAAATAATCGACCGAATTTTTGATTCGGTGGAAGTTCCTTAGCGGGCTTCCGCCGGAGCGGAAGCCCGCTAAGGAACTTTGGTATGCTTTCCCCGGAAATCATAAAAAAGATAAAGAAAGTCCACATTAAAAGTGGACGCCTGGTCAATACGGTTATGGCCGGCCAGTATCGATCGGTATTTCGGGGCAGCGGCATCGAATTTGAAGAAGTCCGTGACTATTCTCCCGGAGACGAGGTCAAAAATATCGATTGGAAAGTATCGGCCCGGCTTGGACGTCCGTTCATCAAGCTGTATCGTGAGGAACGTGAGCAGATTGTGATGCTGCTGCTGGATATGAGCGCTTCGGCCAATTTCGGAACCGGAGAACAGTTAAAGCGCGAAACGACCGCCGAGTTCGCCGCTATCCTGGCGTTCAACGCCATCCGCAACAACGACAAAGTGGGCGCCCTGTTGTTTTCCAACCAGGTCGAAAAATACATCCCGCCCCAAAAGGGCACCAGCCACGTCTGGCGGGTGATCAAAGAGATTTACAGTTTTGTGCCCCAGCACAGGGGCACCGATATCGGCAATGCGGTCCGTTATCTGGGCAGTGTTTGCCGTAAAAAGGCGGTGGCCTTCCTGATTTCCGATTTTCTGGACGACCATTACCGGCAACCGCTCAAAACGCTTTCGCGAAAGCATGAAATTATCAGCGTGCTCATGTCCGATCCGGGCGATTTCAGGCTGCCGGAAAAAGGGATTGTCGCGGCAATCGATTTGGAGACCGGGGCGCGTGTGCTATTGGATGCGGGTAATCAGCGGGTTCGCCGACGCTATGCAGATCTACGGCGGCAGGTTTACCAGAGCGCGCGCGACACCCTGCGCCGCAGCGATATCGATTGCATCGAAATCAGCACGACTGCATCGGTGGCAGATGCGCTGGTGCGATATTTCAAATACCGTGAAAAACGCAGGCGCCAATGAAAGCCAACGCCATCATACTCGCAACCCTGATGGGTATCGGCATCGGGTGGCCCGTTGCCGGGGCCGAACAAACCGGCAGTCCCGGGGACCAAAGCCCGGCTGCCAAATTAGCCGGTGCGCCCCGGATGAACGATATTCATGATATCAAACCGCTCAGCCCACCCGGTCTCGGCCCCTGGCTGCACTACGGTCTGCCGGCCACCCTGCTGGCCGGGGCGCTGGCCGCCCTTATTGTTTACCACCGGCGCAAAAGGGTTGCGCCAACGGCAGACGCACGCGCACCTGATCCGCCGGATGTGATCGCCCTGCGGGCCCTGGATGAACTGGCCCACCGCAACGACCTTGAAGCCAGGCGATTCTACTTTCGATTATCAGCTATCTTGAGAGGCTACATGGCGCAACGCTTCAAAATCGATGCGCCGGAGATGACCACCGAAGAGCTGCTGCCTGCCATCGGGCGGCTTGAAATAGAGGGCCCGCTGCAGCATCGGTTAAAAGAGCTGTTGCGCCATGCCGAACCGATTAAATTTGCCGGACAGCCGGCGGCAAAAGACCGGATGCACAGCGACCTTGCATTTGGACGTGAATTTATAAATAAAACAAAGCCGGCCGGGCAGAATCAAGATGTTTAGATTTGCTTCCCCGTATTTTTTATTGCTTCTTTTGCTGTTGCCGCTGCTATTGATTTATCGACAGCGCAGACAGCGCTTGCCGGAACTGGCCTTATCCAGCATCACCGAGATCCGCACTCTGAGCGATGGCTGGACGATTTGGATCGGGCGCCTGCTGCCGGCACTCAAGATCGCAGCGCTGGTACTGATCATTTTTGCCCTGGCGCGCCCCCAGTGGGGCGCCCGGGAGGTTCGCCTGCAAACCGAGGGAATCAACATCGTGCTGGCCGTAGACGTTTCGGGCAGCATGGCGGCCCTGGATTTTATGGCGGGCAATAGTTTTGTCGATCGCCTGGAGGCGGTCAAGTCGGTTGTTTCCGATTTTGTCAGCCGGCGCAACGGGGACCGCATCGGACTGGTCGTCTTCGGCAGCCAGGCGTATACCCAGATCCCCCTGACGCGGGATTACACCAGCATCGAATCGATACTGAAACGGGTCGAAATCGGCGCTGCCGGAAAGGAAACCGCTATCGGCGATGCGATCGGTATCGCCTTAAAACGCCTGGAAGACATCCCCAGCAAGACAAATATCATTATCCTGCTCACCGACGGGCTCAGCAACGCCGGTGAACTGCCCCCCTTGGCCGCCACCGAAATTGCGGTCAAACGGGGCATTAAAATTTATACGGTCGGGGTGGGCACCCGGGGGAAAGTGCCCTTTAAAGTGCACCACCCGGTTCGAGGTGACCGCTATGTCTACCGGCAGGTGGCTGTCGACGAGGCGACCCTGAAACAGATCGCCGCCAGGACCGGCGGTCTTTACTTCAGGGCTAAAGACACCGAGACCCTGAAAAAAATATATGACCATATCGATCAGCTGGAAAAAACAAAAGTCGAAGTAAAAAGTTTCGATCATTACGATGACACTTACAGCTATCTGCTGATGGTAGCCCTGTGTTTGATAGGGCTCTGGATTTTATTGGCCAACACCCGATTTTTGCGCGTGCCATGAACTTTGTCAAAGTCCAATTGCTGTATCTTATCTGGCTTATGCCGCTGCTGTTTGTGCTGATAATGCTGGGCATGCAGAGGCGGCGGCGCGTCCTGTCGCGTTTTTCTTCACACCACGGCCTGCAGTCGATTGCTCCGCGGGTCTGTGAACGACGGCGCTGGATCAAATCGGGGTTGCTGCTAACGGCCGTATTAATGCTTGTGGTGGCCCTGGCCGGGCCCCGCTATGGATATCGCTGGCAGGAAATAGAGCGCAAAGGCGTCGATATTATTTTAGCCCTGGACTGCTCGCGCAGCATGCTGGCCAAAGACATTCAGCCCAGCCGGGTGGATCGCGCCAAAAGGGAAGTTTACGACCTGCTGACCCTGCTGCGCGGGGATCGAATCGGGCTGGTGGCTTTTGCCGGCACGGCATTTTTGCAGTGTCCGCTGACCATCGACTACGATGCGTTTTATCTTTTTTTAAATGCTCTGGCGCCTGATTTTCTGCCGGTCGGCGGAACCGATCTGGCCCAGGCCATCCTGACCGCCAGCGACGCATTTGACAAACAAGCCCATACCGAAAAAGCCATCATCCTGATCACCGACGGTGAAAACACAGGCAGCGGGGATCCGCTGGCTGCCGCCCGGATTGCCCGGCAGGCCGGAATAAAAATATTCTGTATCGGCATGGGCCTGACAGCAGGCGTACCGGTGCCCGATCTGAAAGGCGGGTTCCAAAAAGACCGTTCCGGTAAAATTGTTCTGACCCGTCTGGATGAAGCCTTGCTGCAGCAGCTGGCAGCCGATACCGGCGGCGCGTATGTACGCTCGGTGGCCGGCGATATGGACCTGGACGTTATTTACCACCAGGAAATCCGCGGCAAAATGAAAGCGGTCGAATTAGCCGGGGGCCGGAAAAAAATCTGGCAGGACCGTTTCCAGTGGCCGCTGCTGGCGGCTGCGATTCTGCTGCTGGTCGAGCTGCTGATCCCGTCTGCCCGCAAATTGGCGGTACTGGCGCCATTCATCATAATTATTGCGTTTAACCCGCCGGCACTGGCCGGCCCCTGGCAGGAAGGCATGCAGGCCTACCGGGAAGAAAACTACGCGCAGGCGCTGCGGCACTTTTTGCAGGCCCAGATCGATGACCCGCAAAACCCGCAGATTCTATACAACCTGGGCAACACCTATTACCGGTTGGGGGAATTTGATGTGGCCAGGGAACATTTTCAGCGGGCCCAGGCAACCGGGCAGAAAGATTTGAAGCAGCAGGCCCTTTACAATGCCGGCAATGCCAGTTATCGCAAGGGCCTGTTGCAGGACGCCGTCCGGCATTACTCCGAAGCGCTGAAAATCGATCCGCAAGACCGCTTGGCCCGAGAAAACCTGTCGTTTGTCAAGGCCCGACTGGAACAGCAACCGCAATCGGGTGACGGTGAAAAAAAAGACCAGCCGGAGCGCGAACAAAAAAAAGGGGATCACCCGGGAGAGGCTGAAAAGCGGCCGAACCCATCCGGACAGCAACAACAGGGCGGCGATGCCAGGCAGTCGCAGCAAACTTCAGGGCCACAAAGCCCTGGCGACCTCAGCCAACAAGGGCAAGACCGACCCGATAAATCCCGACCACAACTGCAAAACAATGACAATCCGCCGCACGATCAGCCCATGACCGCCGGCAGGCATGATGGCCGGGACGACAGCCGTGACAGCGCCCAGGCCGAAAGTATATTAAACCGCCTGAACGATCAGCCGGGCAGAGCATTGATGCCGGCCTATGAAGAAAAATCCGTGGAAAAGGACTGGTGATGCCGAGCTATCTGAACCTGTTATCGATTGCCGGCTTTCGGTCCGGTAAGGGTGAGCCGACGCAACAGGATCCGGCCGGGGGGTACTTTTTACGATCGCTGACGTTCCTGGCATGCCTGCTGGCACTGTTGTGCCGTCCGGTGGCGGCAGCGGAACCGCGGGTGCAGGCGGTGGTTGATAAAAATCGGATCCAGATTTCCGAATCGATCCGCTTGCAGGTTATCATCATCGGTGCCGAAGGACAGGTGGATATTTCCGGTATTTCAGATTTTGAAGTTGTCTCCCGGGGAACGAGCACCAGCCTTCAGATCGTCAACGGCGCTGCCAGTAAATCTTTGAGCTACAATTATCAGCTGCAGCCTCGCAAAAAAGGGCGGTTGAAGATTCCGGCCCTGCCGGTCCGCATCGACGGCGGCACGCAGCTGACCCGGCCTATCAGCGTGCAGGTTTCCGATCAACCCGATCGTGCGGCCGACCGGGCCAATGTCATTGTAAAGGCCGGTGTATCGGATGAAAATCCGTTTCAGGGCCAGCAAATATTATATACGCTAACGGTCAACCAGGCCGAGAACCTCACCAACGTGCGCCTCGATAAGCCTTCTTTTGAAGGTTTTACAGTCAACCCCATCAAAGAGCAGAAAACCGGCAGCACGGTCATCAATGGACGCAACTATCGCCGTATTCAACTGGCCTATCTGCTGATCCCGATCGATGCCGGTCAAAAGATAATCGCCCCGAGTGTCCTGCGCTTTGATATCGTCCGTCGCCCGCGCGGCGCCCCCCGATCACCGTTCGATTCGTTTTTTGGACGCGGCCGGCTGGAACCCCGCGTCCTGCGAACAAAAGCGGTGACCGTTACGGTCAGACCCCTGCCGCCCTATCCCGGGAAAGGTGAATTTTCGGGGCTGGTCGGCCGCTTTGACATCAGCTCGGAGCTGGATTTGGCCGAACTGAAGACGGGCGAATCGACAACGCTGACATTTACCATTACCGGCAAAGGCAACATTGTAGACGCGGTATTGCCGCAAATCGATCTGCCACGGGACTTTAAAATCTATCGCGACAATCCCGAAGAAGACATACGCCTGGGACTGGATGGCTTTTCCGGCCAAAAAATTTACCGCATCGCTCTGGTGCCTGTTCAGCCGGGCCAATACATCGTTGAACCGGTGCACTGGAGTTATTTCGATGTCACTGCCGGTCGTTACCGGAACCTGACCACCGAACCACTGGCTGTCAGTGTTTTACCGGCCGAGCAAAGCGACGCCATGGTAGTATTCCAGGCACCGTCATCGAAACTGCCTTCACTGAAGAAAAAAGTGGCGTTTACCGGCCGCGATATTCTGCCGCTCAAAGAGGATCTGGACGCATTGAAAAACCAGCGCCAATTGTCACTGTCATGGTTTACCGGCCTGCTGATGATTCCGGCCCTGATATTTGCAACCGTTATCGTAACCCTCAACCTGACGCGCAAACGCAAAGACCCGCTCAGCCGTATGACCGCGCGCAGCCGGCAGGCGATTAAACAGGCTGAAATGTCTTTATCCGATCAGCGGACCTGTTTGTCTTTTCTAAACCGGGCGTTGTCCGCGGCCATTTTTGCCAGGGCGGCAAAGACCGGCGAATCCCTCACCTATGCGGAAGCTGAATCCCTGTTGGAACAAACGGAATTGGACCCCAAACAGATCGAAAATGCGGTTCAGCTGTTACGCACGATCGATTCTGTCCGGTATGGCGGCAGTGCGCCTGCAGCAGAAACGGCGCAGGATCTGTTGCAGCAAGTCCGGCAGGTCATCAGGCAGTTGGCAAAATGAAAATCACGCGACCAATGATATCTTTTTATTGTCTTGCCCTGATATTGCTGGCATCCGGTACGGCCCGGCCAACCGGGCAGACACGCGCATTTCTGGATGCGGTCGAGCAATACCGGCAGAATAATTACCGGCAGGCCATTGCCTCATTTTTAACGATCGCCGAATCAGGCGTTCAGAACGGCAAATTGTTTTATAATCTGGGCAATGCCTATTTGAAAAACGGCCAACTGGGGCATGCTATTCTCTGGTATGAACGCGCCCTGCAGCGGACGCCCGATGATCCGGATCTTAAATTTAATTATGATTATGCGGTCTCACTAACCAAAGACCGCATCGACGCAGGCGCCGCATCCATATGGCGGATTCTTTTTTTCTGGAATCACCTCCTGAGCGCCCGGATGATCCGCTGGCTGGCGATTGTTTTTAATTTAGTGTTCTGGTCGGTGTTGCTCATTCGCACCCTGCTGAAAAAAAGGCCGCTCAAAGGTCCGGTCTACCTGCTTCTGATTGCACTGCTTGGATTCACAACAACGGCCGCCTACAATTACTATAGCCGTTCGTACGGGACCGCGGGAATTATCCTGGCAGATGAGGCACCCGTTCGCTCGGGGCTGTCGAACCAATCCACCGAACTGTTTGTCCTGCACGCCGGAACAAAAGTAAAAGTTGAAAATGAAAAGGACGGCTATTACCGGATCTATTTTACGGAAGGCAAGATTGGCTGGTTGGCGAAAATGTCAGTGGGCATTATTTAGCGTCTTCGTCTTCAGGGTACTTTTCTTCTGTTTTTTCCTCCAGGCTTTCAATGGGCGAGTCGAATTTCACCGCAAAACCGCCTTCGGGCAGGATCCGGGCAATTTTTCCCTTTACTTTAACATGCTCTCCGGTTTTCGGTAATTCGAAAGCCAGGGTAAGCACCTGATTGAGCACAAAGATCTCACTTGTTTCAATCAATACACCGTGGGCACTTATATTTTGAATGAACCCCCGGAACACCCTGTCCTGGGTGACGAAGTCGACGTCTTTGAAATATCTTTCGCGGGGAGAAAGACGTTTGCTCTCCAACAGCCTTTCTTCCAGCTCATCCAGAAGTTGCTGCCTTTCAACGGGCGTCATTTTCTGGATCAGTTCGATCAGTCTCACGGTAATGACAGACATACTGTCGGTCTCGGCTTTTAATGCGGCCTGTTTCATATATCTTATCCTGTTTGACGGGGTTTCCCTGAATCGAAACAACACACTCTTTTGAAATCAGGCAAGCCCGGCAGCCAGCCGATGAGCAGGTGTTCGGTTTCACAAATTAAAATGCCCGGCCGGACGAATCCGGCGTTATTGATGCCGGCTTGGGCTCTATACTGTAGTACCTAGTAATACTATCAAGAAACGCCATTAATGTCAATCGGTTTACTGTTGATGCGCGACGGCAACCATCTGTTATTGCAAACGCATATCAACGACACTGGCGCGGCTGGTTATAGTAACAAGGGATGTTGAAATCATCACAGAATGCGGCCCGGCGCTGCGGTGCATCGCCGGACAGAGGAAACGGGGGGGGATGCGGAGGTTATTGCGGCTTGCGACTGGCCATGAAACATCGCCGTTCAACATAACTGGCAGTATTTTTGTCATAGACGGCTTCATTTTCATGAATCGGTTTGGGGCCGCCCTCCCAGGCGCCGCAGGCGATCACCGCAGTTTCTCCCAGTGAAAATTTACGGCCGCAGGCCGCACATCCGGCTTCATTTAACTCATTGAGTTTCACCAGGTCGATGATGAATTTCTGTAGAGTCGCTTCAGCGCTCATGTTCAATCTCCGTCGTCTGTTTTTTCTATTTTTTAATATATGTTGGAATGACAATAACGTAAGGAGAACCAAATCAGTGTCAAGAAAAGACAGAACCCAAGATACCGAATGCCGGATACCGGTGACCGGATAGTTTGTCAGCCTTGCGCTCGGTTCCAATCAGGATGCATCAAGAAGTGCGGCGTTAAGGCGTCGCTGCGCGTCATATAACTGAGCAGTCGGGGAGTTTTCGGATAGAAGGCCCGTCATTCCTGCGCTATCCAGGAGCGTCTGTTCCGGATGATCTAAATACCCACAGGTTCTATCATTGTTTAAAAACACCCCGATCCCTGATATAACTACAGTGTCAGGTATTAAGCGGTTGTGTCGCTTCGCTCCTTGACATGAAGTACGAAGTGACTAAAGAAAATGATGGAGCGCAGAGACACCTCAACTCTGAACTCGTAACGCCTAACTCCTAACTCGTAACTTTTTTGTCCGGCATCCTGCTATGAAATTACGAAAAGCGACATATGGTTTCAGCTTACTTTTATTTACGGCACTGCTTCTAGCCGGCTGCACGGCCAGGTATTTTCAGAATGCGGGTCAGCCGCCGGCACCGGCAGAAAGGACCTTGCAGAATTGGCCTTACAAAGAATACTGGACCGGTATTGTTTTCAACGGCGCCAAGATCGGCTTTACGCACCTGAGCCTGCAACCGGCAAATAACACCTCGGGGCAATTCGATGTTCGTTCTGAGGCCTATTTCCGCTTTCGCCTGTTGATGTACGCCAAATCGATCAAATTAACTGCCTCCGACCGCATCGCTGCGGATCTGACCCTTCAGAATTTCGAATACGAAACCCATTTGGACGGTAACCGCCAGCAGCTGGTTGGTAAAAGACATGCCGACCGGCTCGAGTACATTCTCATTTCCAGGGACAGCCGCCAGATAAAATCGTTACCCGTCAAAGGCCCGCTGTATCCAACCGGCTGTATCCTCATGGTTCCGGTCCTGCATGGATTGGAAGTCGGCCGGCATTATCGCTACCGGGTCTTTGACGGCGAAACCCGCACCATTACGACGGTCGAACAAGAGATCCTGTCTTTCGAGCAAAGCGATCTGTTCGATGGTCGCGCCTTTAAAATCAAAACCCGTATGCAGGGCCGGGAAGTCACGACCTGGCTGGATCCGGATGGACGCCCGGTGCTGGAAATGTCCATGGGAGGAGTCATCATATCCGCCCTCGAGAGCAAACTCACGGCCCGCCGGTATCTGGCCCGGGCCGCGCTCAATAAGGATGAAATGCTAATTGCATTCAGTTTGATTCGTAGCGACAAAATGCTGCCGCATCCGGAAAAGGTCGAGGACCTTACCGTCAAAATTACGGCTGGAGAAATCGACATTCAATTGATCAACGACTCGCGGCAACAGTGTTCGACCAGCAGCCGGAGCATCACCTGCCGTATCCGTTCGAAAAAAAATCCGCCGGGCTCAATCAACATGGAAACTTCACCCGGCAGCTACCAAAAGTACCTGCTGCCCTTAAACAGCATCCCCACCGGTCACCCCCGGGTGCAGGCCCTGGGCAGAGAAATCACAGCGGATAAGCAAAATACCGAAGAACAAGTACAGGCCATCATGCAATGGATAAAAGAGAACATCCGCCAGCAACCGGTAGATGGTTTTACGGCTATCGACGTTTTGGAAGGCAAAAAGGCCGAATGCCAGGGGCATGCCTTGCTGTATGCCGCCCTGGCCCGATCTGTCGGTATTCCCAGCCGGGTCGTCAACGGCATCATCTACTCGGCCGACTTCAAGGGATTTCTATATCATTCCTGGGCCGAAAGCCGCGTCAATGCCCAATGGATGGCCGTCGATCCAACCTTCCACCAGTACCCGGCCGATGCCACGCACATCAAATTGGTCGAAGGCGAAAACCCTTCCGATCTGCTGCCGCTGATCAATCTGATCGGTAAGATCGACGTGCAAATAATAAGCGCTGATTAACCGTATTGCGGCTTCAGATATCTCAAAATATATAGGCCGCCATGCCGCTTCAGGACGTTTGCATACGGCTTCGGGATATGATAGCGTCACGAAAGGTCTAAAAAACAACAATAATGGCTGTCTCCTGCCTTGTTTATTCAGACACACTCAAGAGACCCGTGTCAAACGATGAAACCGGCACCCCTCAAATTCAAACGCCAAACGATCACGGCCCGGCTGGTGGAACCCTCCGGCCAGGCGGTTGAAAGACTTATCGAAGTTCGGACCCATCCCATTACCGGCCGCACTTCCCGCATTGCCTACAGCCGCATCAATGAAAAAGAAGCCGGCGCCGAGGCCCTGCCGAAACCGCCGCCGGAGGCCACCCACATCTCGACCTGCCCTTTTTGCCGCCCCCAGATCACGGCATTGACCCCGCGGCTGCATCCGGACCTGTCGCCGGACAAAGACCGCCTGGTGCAGGGCGAATCGGTCCTGTTTCCCAACCTGTTCCCCTACGGCGCCTATTCGGCTGTCAGCCTTTTCAACAATGACCATTTTGTTGAGATCGGCATGGCAACGGCAGCATCCTATACCGACTGCTTCATAAACTGCCGCAATTACCTGGTCAGGGTCCTGAATAAAGACCCGCAGGCCGTTTTTATGGCCATCACCCAGAACCATATGCCCTCTGCCGGCGGCTCTCTGATCCACCCCCACCTGCAAATCAATGCCGACCGGATTGCGCCCAACTACCACCGGATATTGCAGCGGCACGCCGAAACCTATCACAGCCGGACCGGCGCACTGATGTTCAGCGATTACCTGACATACGAAAAATCAGATGGCCGTCGCTATATCGGCACCACCGGCCCGTGGCACTGGCTGGCGGCATTTGCACCCGAGGGTTTTTTCGAGATCTGGGGGATACTGCCCGGGATTACATCGTTTGGGCGGGTTCGCACTTCCCAATGGGCGGATCTTTCCCGCGGCATCATGTGTGTTCAGAAATACTATCGCAGCATCCACCGCAACGGTTATAATCTGGGTCTGCTGGTAGTCGAAGCGCAGCCAGGCAAACTGGAGCTGCGCTGCGTGATGGTGGTGCGTTCCAACTATGCCCGCTGGGTTCGCAATGACCACACCGGCTTTGAGGTCATGCTGGGCGATATGACAACGTTTGCCGCTCCGGAGCAGGTTGCAGGAGCGGCGCGAACATTTTTCGAACCTTGATAGCAAAAACCAGGGGGCAATATTCGCCCTGCCGGCGGGAATTTAAAATGGCATTTAAGCATATCAATTTTTGGATCGAATTTGCAGGTAAAATCGGCCCGCCCATATTCGCTGCGACGCTTGTGGGTTGCCTGTTGTCGTTCGAAATCAAACTTATTCATATTGTGCTGCTGCTCACAGGGCTGGTTTTTATGGGCATCAACCACTGGTTTGCATTTCACCGTAATCAGAAAGGAAAATAAGATGGCACGTAGACGCATCTCCAGCGACAGCCCTTATGAATCCATCGTTGGTTTTTCAAGAGCCGTTCGAGTCGGCAACCATGTCGCAATCGGCGGGACGGCACCCATCGGCAAAGACGGCCAAACGGTTGGGGCCGGGGACGCGGCCGCCCAGACAGAGCGTTGTATCGAGATTATAAGGGATGCGCTCGAAAAAGCCGGTGCCTGCCTGGAGGATGTCGTTAGAACCCGCATATTGCTTAAAGACATCCGGGATTGGGAAGCGGTTGCCAGTGTGAAAGGAAGATACTTTCGCGATATCCGTCCCGTCGATACGATCGTTCAAGTCGCCGCATTTATCGATTCGGATTGGCTGGTAGAAATCGAAGTGGATGCGATTATCAACAACGAAGCTGAAATCACTGAGGAGGAAAAATGACGCTTGAAGTCATTCGAAGTGCGCTGGCCTGGTGTACCTTAATTAACTGGGGTTTTCTGGTGATATGGTTTCTGTTTTTCATGCTGGCTCACGACTGGATACACCGGATGCACGGCAAATGGTTTAAATTGCCCGTCGAACAATTCGACAAAATTCATTATGCTGCCATGGCGCTGTTCAAAATGGGCATCATTCTGTTCAACCTGGTGCCGTATCTGGCCCTGCGGATTGTTGGCTGAGGGCGAAAAATCATCAATCCGGGGATGTTCGATTATTTACAAAATGCCGGTTTGGATCAATTTTGGAAGCCTGGCAACGAATGCATCGGCGCTTTGACGCCCCGGGGAGAAAGGAGACATTATGAAACCCGGCCTTAGATTGCCGCTCATCTGCTTTTTTGCTTCAATACTGATTGCCGGTGCGGCGCTGGCCGATGAAGTGCTGCTGGATAACGGAATTCGGATCACTGGAATGGTTTTATGGCTGGATGCAGGGCGACTTGTTCTTGCGACCGATTACGCCGGAGAAATTAATATCGATTGGCAAAAGGTGGTCTCCCTGACAACCGATGAGCCGATGACCGTCAAACTGCAGGATGGCACAACCCGAACAGGGATTACCTTCCTTCGGACAAGCCCTGCCGCCGCAACCGAAACAGAATCGGCATCAGCGGCCATCGACCTTGCGGCAGTTACGGCCATCAACACCAAACCTAAACCGCCGATTAAAATTACAGCCCGGGTCAATGCCGGTTTTAGCCGTGAAAAGGGCAACACCGACACGGAGCAAATCAGCTTTGACGGAGAGTTGATTGCCCGCAAAAACAGGCAACGCCTGAGTTTAGGCGGTGCGGCGATCAGAGAAGAAGCTGATGGCAGCCTGACTTCACGAAACTGGCGAGCTTACGCAAAATACGATTACTTTATCAAAAAGAGATGGTTTTTGTATGCCAGTACGTTGTTTGAAAATGATGATTTTGCCGACCTCGACCTGCGGTCAACTTACAGTGGCGGTGCCGGGCATCAATTTTTCGAATCGGATGATCTGAACCTGTCCGTCTCCGGCGGTTTGGCCTATGTGTCAGAGAATTTTATCCAGGCCGAAAACGTTGACTTTTCGGCCGCCCAGTGGTTGGTCCGGTACGATCAGTACGTGCTGAAAAATACCTTGCAACTGTTCCACGACGACAATGGCTACATCAGCCTGGAGGACGCCAATAGATGGCTGATCAATACCCGCCAGGGCATTCGCTTTCCCGTTTACAAGGGCTTAACCCTGACATTTCAATACAATTATGATTATAACAATGATCCGTCTCCGGAAGCGACATCGAAATGGGATTCACGGCTTCTATTCCTGTTGGGCTGGTCATTTGCGAACTGAAGAAACGAACTTTTGACCAATGTGCCCCAGCGGTCTGTCGAAACAAATGTCGCCCTGCGGGCTTGACCAATCATCCCTGATCAATTATCAAACCAACATGGATACTGACACTTTAGACTGCGTTGAAAGCAATCCCCCCGCAGGGGCTGCAGCCGTTGTTATCTGGCTGCACGGACTGGGTGCCGACGGGCATGATTTTGAACCGATTGTACCCGAACTCAGATTGCCCGCCGATCTACCGGTGCGCTTCGTGTTTCCCCACGCACCCGAGCGGGCCGTGACCATCAACCTGGGCATGGTGATGCGGGCCTGGTATGACATCCTGGAGATGGATGTCCGGCGCCGTGTTGACACCGGCAACATCCGCGCGTCGGCCCAACATCTGGAAAAACTGATCCAGCGCGAAATTAACAACGGGATGCCCTCGGAGCGCATCGTTGTGGCGGGATTTTCTCAGGGCGGCGTTATCGCTCTGCATACGGCCTTGCGCTATCCAGATCGTCTGGCCGGCATATTGGCGCTGTCAACCTATCTTCCCACCGCCGACAGCCTGGAGAAAGAAGCCCGCGATGCCAATCGGCAGATCCCCATCATGATGGCACACGGCACATTTGATCCTGTCATCCCGATCAGTAACGGCAACGCTGCCCACAAGACGTTGACCGACCTGGGCTATAAGGTCGAATGGAATGAATACCCGATGCAGCATGAGGTCTGCCTGGAAGAAATCAACGCCATTCGAACCTGGCTGTTAAAGGTGCTGGCTTGAACATCTGTATGGATTGAAATCTGAGGAATTTAACATGTCTTTTACCAGTTCCTGCCCGGAAATAATTGTCTCTTTGGACCAGAACGTTCTGGTCCTGAAGTTCAACCGCCCGGATAAGAAAAACGCCTTGACCGGGGCCATGTATCGGTCTCTGGTAGAAATGCTGGATCAGGCCACCCCCGACCCGCAAGTGCGGGCTGTGATCATCACGGGGTCAAAAGCCTGTTTTACGGCAGGCAACGACATCCAGGATTTTCTGACCGGTGGCGCCATGAATGCCGATCACCCCACCATACGGTTCCTATTTACGATTGCAGAATTTCCCAAACCGATGCTGGCAGCGGTCAGTGGCCCGGCAGTCGGCATCGGTACCACGATGCTGCTGCATTGTGATCTGGTCTATGCCGATCCGGATACCGTATTTCAATTACCTTTTACCAATCTGGGGCTTTGCCCGGAAGCCGGTTCCAGCTATCTTTTACCGCGACTGGCAGGTTACCCCAGGGCGGCCGAGTTATTACTGCTGGGCAATCCATTTGATGCCGGACAGGCTCTGGCAGCCGGTATCATAAATGGCGTCGCCGAAAATCCTCTGCCCGTAGCACTGGATCAGGCCCGGCGGATCGCCGGTCAGCCGCCTGCAGCCGTGCGCCTGACCAAAAAACTTCTGCGCGCCGGTATCGCCTCTAATGTTAACAGAACGATGGCTGCCGAACTGGAGCACTTTGGCAAGCGATTACAATCAGCCGAGGCCCGGGAAGCCTTCACGGCTTTTCTTGAAAAGCGGGCACCGGATTTTTCCGGGTTTGAATAATCATACGTAGAGGATGAAAAAACATGAGCATGACGATTGATTACAAAGGCAAATGCATCGTGGTGATTGGTGGAACCAGCGGCATTAACCTGGGTATAGCGCAGGCCTTTGCCCGCCATCAGGCCCGGGTGGCGGTTGCCAGCAGATCCCGGGAAAAGGTGGAGGCCGCCGTCACCAGCCTGAAGGCGATGGGCGCTCAAAAGGCCCGCGGTTTCAGCGCCGATGTGCGTGATCCTGAGGCCATCGGGTCGGGTATCGCCGAAATTTACAAGGCCTGGGGAGATTTCGATGTGGTTGTATCCGGGGCCGCCGGAAATTTCCCGGCTACGGCGACCGGTATGTCCGCCAATGCGTTCAAGGCGGTTGTGGATATTGATCTGCTGGGCACATTTCATGTAATGCAGGCAATTTATCCCTGCCTCAAAAAACCGGGTGCTTCGGTGATTAATATTTCGGCGCCGCAGGCGTTCATTCCGATGGCGGCCCAGAGCCATGTGTGCGCCGCAAAGGCCGGGGTGGACATGGTTACCCGATGTCTGGCCCTTGAATGGGGTTCAGAGGGCATCCGCATCAACTCGCTGGTACCGGGACCGATAGACGGCACTGAAGGGATGACCCGCCTGGCGCCGACAGATGAAGCCCGCCAGACGGTTATAGACTCCGTCCCTTTGAGACGGTTGGGAAAACCCGGAGATATCGCCAATGCCTGCCTGTTCCTCGGCTCAGATCTGGCCGACTATGTCAGCGGTGCGGTGATCCCGGTTGATGGCGGTTGGGCCCAATCCGGAGCGGGCGGCATGAGCAACTTTTTGGCCCAGTTCGCCCGAATTCAAAATAAATGATCGGGAGTCAAATATGCAGCCCCCAAAAGGTCTGATTCAAAATACGCTCAGATGCCGGATGGCGATATTAGGCTTGCCCGTTTTTTTGCTGTCTTTCCTCGCAATGGTCATTTTAGCGCCGGTATCCCTATCACAGGAGGATGATCAAATCAGCGCACCGAATGAGATCGACCTTGTCCTGGAGGGAAACCTTCTAAAAATCGAGTTGTATCTCACCGGCGCGGAAACGGTGGGTTTTGTAAATGCACCCCAAAGCCGGGATCAGGAGGCGGCGGTTGATGATGCCCTGCGTAAATTAAGCGATATACGGCGTTTGTTTGCTTTTCCGCAGGTTGCCGGCTGTGAGCTTGATTATTTTGAGACCGAAGCCGACCCATTTGCAACCGCGGAAGAATTTTTGAAACTGAGGGCCAATTATCGTTTTATGTGTAAAAGCCCCCGTTCATTGAATCGGATTAAATTGTTGTGTTTTGAAAAATTTACAGACCTGTCGGAGGTCAAAGCTAGCGCAAAGGGACACTGGGGCGAGTTCACCACACTGGTTACACCCGCCAATGCGATGCTTCAGTTAATAAAAAAGAAATAGGGTCACAGCGTTTAAAGACCCTGTTTCCGCTGAATGTTTTTCGGTTGACACAGCTACCACATTGTGGAACCATTAGACTCTCAGGGCACGGCATCAATAAACCTGCAGAGGATTTCATGGATAAATTTGATTTTAAACATTACCGCAAACAATTGAATAAAACCCAGAAGCAGATGGCCCAGTTACTGGGGATATCCATTAAAGCGATTCACAGCTACGAGCAGGGTTGGCGGTCCGTGCCGGGTGCCGTGGAGCGTCAGATTTTGTTTTTGATTTCCCGTATTCAGCCCACGCGTAAAAAGAATAAAGCCTGCTGGACTCTGAAAAAGTGCCCTCCGCGTATCAAATCAAACTGTCCGGCATGGGAATTTGATGCCGGTAAATACTGCTGGTTCATCAACGGTACTTTCTGTGGCGGCACCAGTCATGCAAACTGGGAAGAAAAAATGAAGACCTGCCGGTCCTGTGAAGTTTTCAAAAGCCACATCAATGGTAACCTCCCCGGTGAGATCGATATCGAAAAACCTTGACACATCGTTGACATCGTGAATATGACCGGCCGGATACCCTCCGGCCTTATTTATTGGGGCAAAGGTAGTTTTGTGAATTCAGGCGGGCAACGGGGCGCAGGGTGCGCTTGAATCAGCGTTCCCGCAACCAGGCGCTATCGTCAGGCCATATAATAGATCAGGTAAAATGAGCGAATACATCACCCATGACGACCATGGCATCACCGTCGGCCAGGTCGAAAAACAATTTTTCACCTTTGCCGAACCGCCCGATGAAATGGTTCTGGACAGCGGCAGCCGGATCGGACCGGTTACGCTGGCATACGAAACATGCGGGAGCCTGAACCCGGACAAAACCAATGCCATACTCATACTGCACGCCCTTTCGGGTGACTCCCACGTGGCCGGCTACTACCAGGCCGAGGATCCCAAACCGGGCTGGTGGGATATAATGGTCGGGCCCGGCAAAGGCATCGACACCGACCGGTATTTTGTCATCTGCTCAAACATGCTTGGCAGTTGTATGGGCTCCACGGGTCCTCGCTCAACCAATCCGCTCACAGGAAAACCTTACGGAAACGACTTTCCGCTGGTGACCATGGCCGATATGGTACGGGCCCAGAAGGCCCTGCTGGATCATCTGGGCATTGAGCGACTGCTGTCGGTCATCGGCGGGTCCATCGGCGGCATGCAGGTGCTCGAATGGTGTGTGCGATATCCGGATACGGTGTTGTCCGCGGTTCCCCTGGCCACCACAGCCAAGCATTCAGCGCTGGCGATTGCTTTCAACGAGGTTGCCCGGCAGGCCATCATGGCCGATCCGAGCTGGAAAAACGGTAATTATTATGACGGGCCAAAGCCGAATGTCGGCCTGGCGGTGGCCCGCATGATCGGACACATCACCTATCTTTCCGATGAATCCATGCGCCTCAAATTCGGCCGCCGGCTCCAGGGCAAGGCAAACTTTTCGTTTAATTTTGATGCCGATTTTGAGGTCGAAAGCTACCTGCGCTACCAGGGCAACAAGTTTGTCGATCGTTTCGATGCCAACTCTTTTTTATACATTACCAAAGCGGCCGACTATTTCGATCTGGAACGCCAGCACGGTGAAGGCTCGCTGGTCAAAGCTTTTTCGAAAACCAGGGCCAAATTTCTGGTTGTCTCTTTCACTTCCGACTGGCTTTATCCCACATACCAGTCCAAAACCATGGTACAGGCGATGAAAAAAACAGGTTTGGATGTCAGTTTCTGTGAAATTGAAGCCAAATGGGGTCACGATGCTTTTTTGTTGCCCAACGACCGTTTAACAACTATCATAAAAGGGTTTCTGGATGGCGTCGGTCAAGCAATTTGATCTTTTCGGACGGTTCGATTTACGCATTATCGCCACCTGGATCGAGCCGGGGGCCAGGGTGCTGGACCTGGGATGCGGCGAGGGTGACCTGCTCAAATTTTTGCATGCACGCAAACAGGTCGAGGGGATCGGCATCGAAAACGACGAAGCCAAGGTGGCCCAATGCATCGAAAAAGGTGTGACGGTGCTGCAGGGGGATATCAACCGGGAAGTGGAGGACTATCCGGACAGTGCCTTTGATTATGTTATCCTGAGCCAGACCCTGCAGCAGGTTTACGAACCCGACACCCTGATCCATTCGATTTTAAGAATCGGCAACAAGGCCGTCGTCAGTTTCCCCAATTTCAGTCACTGGCTGGTGCGCCTGCAGCTGCTGATGACCGGGCATGCACCGGTCACCCGCCAGCTGCCCTATCAGTGGTATGACACGCCGAACATCCGGGTCATCACCCTCAAGGATTTCAGGCGCTTTGCAAAGCAGGTGGGCTTTAAAATTATTGCCGAAGCCGCCATCAATATCCAGGACCTCAAGGGCAAAACCATCCAATTTCTACCCACCCTGCGGGCGAATTATGGCATTTTTTTGATTGGCCGGCAGTAACACCGTTTCATTGTAGACCGTCACATCTTTATCATTCGTGCATTCTTTTATACCCCAATCAAAAAAATGTTGACTATTGATTCGGCTGTGTGATTATTTTTGATACTGCTGATGTCGGAATTCATAGCTGTCTGGCGACTTCTGCCAAAGGCACTCCATATTTAGTTTGTGCATAGCGAGCAACATAGATTCGTCAATACCCCCCTGTGTCCGATATTGTGGCAAGATTATGTAAGAAGAGGCCAAGGCGCATGACAGACCGGGTCTTGGGGACGGGTGGACGACGACTTCCGCTTTTTATCGGTCAGATTGCTCAGAACCTCTTGGCCTGCTGCCGGGTGAGCATTAAATAAGGGTTTTCTTACTCTTGGTCTCTTATGCGGCTTCTTGCTTCTAAAAGTAATTTGCCATATTCATAATTAAAAGGAATAATCATTTTTTTTTCTAATTGTGCTTCAATATCCCATAAAACCCTTTCTTCCGCTTGATCCTCAAATTTGTTATCTTTTTCATTAAAGCGTTTTATCCATTCAAAAAACACTATCGCCTCATCTTTGCTCAATTCTAGTTTTATCATGTCACCCCCTAATTCAGCCCACCATGGGTCAGAACATTTTGAAGCTGCTCGGCACCTAATCGCCATCCACTTATAAAGTTTCCGGATTGGTCTGTGATTACATTTAATCCAGTATTGGAATCTAAATGATGCATGACAAGAGGGACATCCTATAGTCCTTTTGTCAATATATTTTATTATAATTTTTAAATACTATAATTACAGGCACTTATACCATTCCATTATTTTAGGACGCACTTCTCCTTATAGTCTTTGACGGCTGTT